>JACCDW010761168.1_pt1 | contig 55201 bp, 40 predicted proteins | sample 7449781 | NCBI WGS metagenome assembly JACCDW01 (sample SAMN15323449, study PRJNA562643) | freshwater metagenome | isolation source: river surface water | place: USA:Blue River Watershed | collected 2017-08-18
AGATTTGTTGAGAGGTAAAGTTTCGGGAGTTCAAGTAACTTCTGCAAGTGGTGAGCCAGGAGCTGGAGCTAGCATTAGAATTCGTGGTAACTCTTCTATTCGTTCAGGAAACGGACCGCTTATCGTTATTGACGGTGTGCCTTTGGATGGTGGTGACGTATCTGCGGGTGGAAGTGATATTGGTTTAGGAAGTTCCTCTGCAAGAAACCCATTGAACTTTATCAACCAAAATGATATCGAAAGTATGACTATATTGAAAGATGCGTCATCTACTGCTATTTATGGTTCTCGTGGAGCAAATGGTGTAGTGGTTATTACTACTAAAAAATCAAAATCTAAAGAGCCTCAATTAACCTACTCAAATTCATTTACTTTTAGTACTTTAGCTAGTAACTTAAAATTAATGAATTCAACTGAATATGTAGCTAATGGAGGTAGAAATAATGGTTCAACTGGTTATAATTGGGAAGACACTATCTTGAGAGATGCATTTTCCATGAATCATGATGTTTCTTTTACAAAATCAACTGATAATTCATCAACTCGTGTGTCTATCGGGGCATCAAATACTGAAGGTGTTGTGAAAAAGACAGGTATAGATAAATACACTTTTTCTTTCAATAACTCAAACGATTTTTTTGGTGGTGCTTTGAAAGTGGATACTAAAGTAAACTATTCAAGTTTGAGAGATGAATCTGCGTTAATTTCTAATAATGCTGGATATATCGGAAACTTGATAGGAGCTGCAATGTACTGGAATCCTACAGATAAATTGTATAATACAGATGGGTCATATAATGTAAGACCAAATGGTGCTACATCTAATAGTAATACTTTTATTAATCCAGCTCTTTTGTCAAACGCTTACACTGATTACACTAATACAAACAAATTATTGGCTAGTATTAAATCGACTTTAAAAATTAGTGACGATTTGAACTATCAATTTTTATTTGGTGTGGAAACTTCTACTTCGACAAGAAAATTCCAATTGGATCCAACAATTGATATTCAAAACGTAGCTCAAGCAACAAGTCAAGTTGATGGACAAATTAAATTTGGGCAAGCAGGTATTATTGGGATTGAGAAATTCAATAGAACTTTTGAGCATACGTTGAATTACAACAAAACGTTCAATGAGAACTTTATCTTTGATGCTTTGGCGGGTTACTCTTACTACCAATATAACGCTAGTGGTAGTGATGTATCTGGTAAAGGTTATAATGCACTTCAGAAAAATTTAATTGACAATATTGAAGGAGGTTTGCAAAATCAATTTAGAGCGTCTTCTTTCAGAAGTCAAACAGAATTACAATCTTACTTTGGTAGAGTGAACGCTACTTTGTATAAAAAGTTATTAGTTACTGCTACTTTACGTGCCGATGGTTCTACTAAATTAGGTGCAAGTAATAAATATGACTACTTCCCTTCACTTGGTTTAGGATACAAAGTGTTTGAAGATAAGGCTGGTTTAGTAAATAGCTTGAAATTAAGAGCTAATTATGGAATCACTGGTAACCAAGAGTTTGCTCCAAACTCAGCAGTAGCTAGAGCTAGTTATTATGATAATAATCAATCAACAGATAGTAATGCAAATGATAAGTTAAAATGGGAGACTACTACTTCATCAGGTGCAGGTGTTGATTTTACTTTGTTTAACAACAGATTGACAGGTACGGTAGATTATTTTCAAAGAGATACTCAGGATTTGATATTTCCTGTGCCAGCGGCAGCTTCTCAACCAGGACCACCATCTCCTCGTAATGTGAATTTACCAGGAAACTTAATCAACAAAGGTTTTGAAGTAAGTGCTAATTACAAAATCATTGATTCTGAAAAATTGACTTGGGATATTGCTGCTAATGCCTCTTTCTTGTCTAATAAAATGGAAAACTTTGCAGGATTTATCCAAGCTGGTGCATTGAATGGACAAGGTTTATCTGGAGCGTATGCTCAAGTGGTTACCAACAACGAACCAATCTACAGCTACTATATGTATGAGTGGAGAGGATACGATTCTACAGGAGCTTCTATTTATGCTGATGCTGCGGGTGCTGATGCTACTTTAGGTTTGGCTGCAAAAAAATTGGTTGGTAAACAGGGCTTGCCAAAAATGAACTTAGGTTTTTCTACTAATGTAACCTACAAAAACTTCGATGCAGCAGTTTCATTCTACGGAGCATTTGGCCACTATTTGTACAACAATACTGCTAATGCGTATTTCTTTAAAGGTGCCTTTAATGGTGGTAGAAACGTTCCAGCTAGTGTTGCAACTTCTACTCAAGCGCAGGGAGATCCAAATTCACCTTCAACTAAATACTTAGAAAAAGGAGATTTCTTAAGAATGGGTAACTTAACTTTAGGTTATACTTTTACAGGAGCTTCATTGGAAAAATTGAAAATCAAATCAGCTCGTTTCTTTGTAAATGGACAGAACTTATTGTTGTTTACTAATTATTCTGGTTTTGATCCTGAGGTGAACACAGACAAATCACTTAATGGTGTGCCATCTGCGGGTATCGATTACTTATCTTACCCGCGTTCAAAAGCATTTGCTTTAGGTCTTAATGTAACTTTTTAATACTAATATCAATGAAAAGAAATAATATAATAAAAGGATTATTGTACTTGGGTATAATTTCTTTTAGCATCGGTTGTACTAACTTAGATGAAAAAGTCTTGGATGGTGAATCTACTGATGAATCTACAGGTGGGTCAATAAATACTGCTGCAACTTTGCAATCAGCATATAATGGCTTGAGAGATTTTAATGGTCAAGGTGGTGTTTACGCTTTGAATGAAATGTCTACTGACGCTATGGTTGGACCTACTCGTGGAGGTGACTGGGATGATAATGGAGTTTGGAGACAAATCCATACACAAACTTGGGCTCCTGACCATGGTGAGGTTAGAAATGCTTGGAATTCATTATTATCAAATGTTTACAATTGTAATTTGGTAATTGAAAGAGGTGGTACTGCAGCTCAGGTTGCTGAGGCTCGTTTCTTACGTGCGTGGTACTACTATAATGTAGTGGATTTATTTGGTCAAGCACCATATAGACCAGCTGGTTCAGCTTTAACAGACGATCCGAAAGTATGGTCTCGTGCGGAAGCAACTGATTTCATTATTGCTGAATTAGAAGCTATTGTTAATGCATTACCTAATAGAGTTGCTAACGATGCAAGTATTGCTAATAAAGATGCTGCTCACTTTTTGTTAGCTAAAGTATACTTAAATAAAGGAGTATTTAAAGCTACAAGTCCTGCAGGTCCTTATACATTTGATGCTGCAGATATGACTAAAGTGGTACAACATGTTGACGCTTTAACAAATACTTTAGATACTACTGTTGGTGCTGGATACTGGAATAACTTCATGCCTAACAACAATACTTCTAATGAAATCATCTTCTCTTCTAAGAATATTCAAGGTGGATCAGGTGGAAATATGCAGTCTAAATGGAGAATGTGTAATCATTACAACCAAACTCCAGACGGATGGAATGGATTTGCTACTGTAGCGGATTACTATAGTACATTCAACGCCGCTGATAAACGTGCACATTATGCAGTTCCAGGATACACTTATACTGTTGATGGAAACGGTAATGGAGCAGGTTATTTAGAAGGCCAAGTTTATAAAAACGGAACTGTAAGTTCAGCAAATGCATTGAAAGATAGAAACAATAATGCATTAGTTTTTACTAGAAACGTAACTTTAATTACTTCAGGCGCTACTCTTGAGACTGCTGGGGTACGTGGTATGAAATATGTGCCAGATGGTGCTAACTTAGGTTCTCCTGATAATGACTTGATCTTAATGCGTTTATCTGATGCTTTATTAATGAAAGCAGAAGCTATTGCTAGAGGAGGTTCAGGTTCAGGTTCAGCTACTATTTTATCTAATTTAGCTACAAGAGCAGGTGTTACTGCTGCTGCTGCTACTTTAGATGGTATTTATGCAGAAAGAGGTAGAGAGTTATGGTGGGAAGGATGGAGAAGAAACGATCAAATTCGTTTTGGAAAATTCTTAGCTGCTAGAGCTTTAAAACCATACGCTTCAGATGCTAAATATTTATTGTATCCAATTCCTGCGGATGCATTATTCAACTCTAATTTATCTCAAAATCCTGGATATTAATATTTCCTGATTTTGAATACAATAGATAAGGAGGGCAGGAATGTCCTCCTTATTTTTTTAAGAGCCTATTTAGGTTCTTTTTTTATTTACAATCTCCCGTAAACACAACAATATTTAGCCATTTTTAATTTTTTTATATTCAACTTTTTCCATAAATTGCTCGCTTATATTGTTTTTAATTTAATCGGCTTTTTACTATGTTGTACCGCCTACTTTTTATTGTTCTTTTGTCTGCTTTAACGAGTTGTTCAAAAGGAAATTCAGACACACTTTTTACTCTTTTGGAACCGTCTCATACTGGGATTGATTTCAAAAATGAAGTCAAAAATGGTGAGAACATGAACATTTTTAAGTATAGAAATTTTTATAATGGTGGTGGAGCTGCTATTGGGGATATCAATAATGATGGTTTAGCCGATGTTTTTTTAATTTCCAATCAGGGTGCTAATAAATTGTACTTGAACAAGGGAGATTTTAAATTTGAGGATATTTCAGTTAAATCAGGAATTCAAGGAAAGAAGGCATGGTCTACCGGTGTGGTTATGGTGGATATTAATGGAGACGGCTTTTTAGATATTTATGTACTAGATGCTGGAAATAATATTGATGCTATAAGAAAAAGTCAACTATACATTAATAACGGGGATAGCACTTTTACAGAAAAAGCGGCAGAATATAATTTGGCAGATACCGGAATAACTACACATGCTGCCTTCTTTGATTATGATAAAGATGGCGATTTGGATTGTTACATTTTGAATAACAGTTTTATTCCTGTAAGTTCTTTAAATTATTCCAATAAAAGAGAACTACGAGATAAAGATTGGAAAGTAGCTGATATCCTAAAAGGTGGCGGAGATAAATTATTGCGCAATGACGATGGGAAATTCGTTGATGTAAGTGAAGCTTCTGGAATTTATGGAAGTTTAATTGGTTTTGGTCTTGGGGTTACTGTTGGAGATGTTAACGGTGATTTGTATCCGGATATTTATGTATCTAATGATTTTTACGAAAGAGATTATTTATACATTAACAATCAAAATGGTACTTTTTCAGAACAAATTCAAACTTGGACAACGCATATTAGTCAAGCGTCTATGGGGGCTGATCTTGCCGATATCAACAATGATGGTAGTGCGGATATCTTTACCACAGACATGTTGCCTGAAGGTGATGAACGTTTAAAAACAACTACTAGTTTTGAAAATTACGATTTGTTGACCCGTAAATTGAACATGGATTTCTTCAATCAATACATGTCAAATGCATTGCATATTAATAAAGGAACTCATTTTACTGAGATTGCCAATTTTGCAGGTGTTTCTAAAACCGATTGGAGTTGGGGCGCATTAATTTTTGATATGGACAATGATGGTTACAAAGATATTTATGTGTGTAATGGTATTTATCATGATTTGACCAACCAAGATTTTATGGACTTTTTTGCGAATGAATTAATGCAAAAAATGGTGGTTACGGGTCAAAAAGAGGATATTGAAACAATTATAGCAAAGATGCCAAGTACTCCGATACCTAATTATGCTTTTAAGAATAATACTAATTTAACCTTTACCAATTCAGCTACAAATTGGGGTTTAGATATTCCAAGTTTCTCTAATGGTGCCGCCTATGGTGATTTGGACAATGATGGCGATTTGGATTTAGTTGTAAATAATGTGAATATGGAATCGTTTGTATTTCGAAATAATTCCGAAAAAAATAAAACGAATCATTTTGTGAAAGTGAAGCTCAAAGGAGATCTTAAAAATAAGTTTGCTGTTGGAAGTGTTGTTGAATTATTTTCTCGAAAAGAGGTTATTCGTCAAGAGTTAATTCCATCAAGAGGATTTCAATCGTCAATTGATTATGCAATGACTTTTGGTGTTGGGAACAAAAAAATTGATTCCTTACGAGTAATTTGGCCTAATGGTAAAATACAAACTCTTAAGAAAGTAGCTTTAAATACAACTATTAATTTGTCGATTGCGAATGCTACATCAGATTATGTATTTAAATCGACAGCTACAAAACCACATCTAAAAGAAGTTAATACAAATTGGATAGCCCACAAAGAGAATGATTTTATTGATTTTGATTATGAAGGATTGATTTCAAAAATGCTATCTCAAGAAGGACCTGCACTAGCAGTTGGAGATATCAATGGAGATGGTAATGAGGATGTGTTTGTTGGTGGAGCTAAAGGACAATCTGGAAAAATCTATAGCAATAAAGGAACTAATTTTAGTGCTACTAAACAAGCTGCTTTGGATGCAGATGCTAATTTTGAAGACACAGCTGCTAGTTTTGTAGATATTGATGGTGATGGTGATTTGGATTTAGTAGTTGGCTCTGGGGGTAATGAAAGAACTAGCCCTGAAAGTTTTAAAAATCGTCTGTACTTAAATAATGGAAAAGGAATCTTTACAAAATCAAATACAGCTATTCCATCAGCTAGTACCAATGTTTCAGTAGTTGCAGCATATGACTTTGATCAAGATGGTGATGAGGATATATTTGTGGGTAGTAGAAGTGTTCCTGGAGTATATGGTATTGATCCGAAACATTTGTTATTGGAGAATGATGGCAAAGGAAATTTTACCAATGTAATTGATAAGAAAGCATTTAAACTCAACGCAACCGGAATGATTACAGATGCCGTTTGGGAAGATGTAGATAACGATGGAAAAAAAGATTTGATTATTGTTGGTGACTGGATGGCGCCTCAGTTATTCAAAAATACGGGAAGACGTTTGGCTAATTTTAAATCGAATTTGTCTGACTATAGCGGTTTTTGGAATTCCGTTCAATGTGTTGATTTAAATAAGGATGGGAAAAAAGACTTGATTCTTGGAAATAAAGGAACAAACACATCGTATAAAGCAACAACCAATAATCCGATGCGATTATTTACAAACGATTTTGATAGTAACGGAACGATTGAACAAATTACAACACGTACGATTGACGGGAAAGATTTTCCAATCAATTTAAAACAAGAATTGGCGAAACAAATTCCATCTATAAAAAAGAAGAATTTAAGCTATGGTGACTATGCTAAGAAAACAATTCAGGAGATTTTTGCTCCAGAAGTGATTACTAATTCTTTGAAAAAAAACGCAGTTATACAAGAGAGTATCATTGCTATAAACAAAGGGAATGGAAAATTTGAAATCCAAATAATGCCACAGGAAGTACAATTGTCAACTGTGAATACTTCTTGTGTATTGGATGTGAACAAAGATGGATATTTAGATATCATTCTTGGAGGAAATCAATACGAATTTAAACCTCAATTTGGGCGTTTGGATGCTAGTCATGGAAGTGTTTTGATAGGCGCTAAAAATGGAAAGTTCAGTTTGTTAAATTATCCAAAATCAGGTCTTTTTATCACTGGCGAAGTACAAAAAATGAAACCAATTAAGACTAAGAACAAAGCAACCTTGTTTATTGCGGTATTAAATAACGCTTCACCTAAACTGTTTACAATCAATGAATAATTTCATTAAAATAGGTCTAGCTTCTTTAGTTTTAGCAAGCTGTTCTAAAACAGAAAACCAATTGTTTGACAAATTGTCTCCAGACGAAAGTAAGGTAACGTTTGTAAATCAATTGGACGAATCTAAAAACATTTCGATCTTAGATTATCTTTATTATTATAATGGAGGTGGTGTAGCGCTCGGGGATATTAATAATGATGGTTTGGTAGATATTTATTTCACATCCAACCAAGGGAAAAATAAATTGTACCTGAATAAAGGGGAGAATAAATTTGAAGATATATCTACAAAAGCGGGTGTTGAAGGAGAAAGTGATTGGAATACAGGTTCCATTATGGCAGATGTTAATGGTGATGGCTACTTGGATATTTACGTTTGTGCTGTGGTGGGAATAAATGGTTTTGAAGGCCATAATGAATTATATATCAATAACAAAGACAATACATTTACAGAAAGTGCGACTGAATATGGTTTGGATCTAGATAATTTTAGTACCTCGGCAGCCTTTTTAGATTACGATAATGATGGTGATTTAGATATGTATTTATTAAATCATGCTGTACATTCTGAAGCCTCTTATGGTAAAGCTGAAATTCGAAATAAAAGAAGTTACGAAACAGGCGATAAATTATTTCAAAACAATAATGGTCATTTTGTTGATGTGAGTGAAAAGGCTGGGATTTTTGGTGGAGCAAACGGATATGGTTTAGGAGTTGCCGTTTCTGATTTTAATTTGGATGGCAATCCGGATATTTATGTATGTAATGATTTTCACGAAGATGATTATTATTACCTGAATAACGGCGACGGTACTTTTACCGAAAGCATGAAAAATTATTTTGGGCATACCAGTCGGTTTTCAATGGGTGTAGATGCTGCCGATATAAATCACGACGGTTTTCCTGATTTGATGACTTTGGACATGCTTCCTGAAGACGAAACAGATTTAAAATCCTCTGCAGGAGATGATAATCCGCAAATGTTAAAATACCGTACAGAAAAACTAGGATATCATTTTCAATATACCCGAAACATGTTGCAAATCAATCAAGGAGGAAAGCATTTTACTGAAACTGCTTTGTTGAGTGGTGTCGCAGCAACGGATTGGAGTTGGAGTACTTTATTTGCAGATTATGATCAGGATGGGGAACAAGATATTTTTGTTTGTAACGGAATTCCAAAACGACCAAACGATTTGGATTACATAAAATACTATTCCAATTCAAGCATTAAAACCAAGTTAAATTCAACCAAATTGTTGGATAAACAAGCTTTGAAAAAAATGCCTTCTGCTAATGTTTCGAATTACGTTTTTCAAGGATCTAAAGACTTACAATTTAAAAACCGTTCTAACGATTGGATAGAAAACGATTCTATTATTTCTAACGGTGGTGCTTATGCCGATTTAGACAATGACGGTGATTTAGATATTGTAACTAATAATTTGAATAGTGTTGCCTCTATTTATATTAATAAAACCAACGAAAAAGCAAATTTCCTAAAAATTAAATTACAGTTTGGAGGCAAAAATACTTTTGGGGTAGGTGCCAAGGTGATTTCTTATGCCAAAGGACAAAAGCAGTTTAAAGATATTCAGACAACGCGTGGTTTTCAATCAAGTTCGGAACCGATAGCACATTTTGGTTACGGAAAAATCACTCAGGTAGATTCTATTCAAATCATTTGGCCTGATAAAACAATACAAACATTAAACAAGGTAAAAACCAATCAAACGATAACGGTTCAAGCTAGTAAGAATAGAAAACCTTTTAATTACGCAACTTTACATCCAAGGATTTTGCCAATTTTCAAGAAATCAACAACCAATCTAGGTATTGATTTTATTCATCAAGAAAATGATTTTGTTGATTTTACGGCACAAAAATTAATTCCGTACCAACGTTCTGATCGAGGACCTGCTTCAGTAATTGGGGATTTAAATAATGACGGAAAGGAAGATATTTTCTTTGGTGGATCACAAGGAAAACAAGCCGCAATATATCTTCAAAATGGAAATGGATTTGCTAAAAAAAGTTTTTCTTCTATTGTAGCGGATTCGATTTATGAAGATGCATCAGCCGTAATTACTGATTTTAATGGAGACCGCCAAAACGATTTGTTTGTTGCTTCTGGAAGCGGACAATATGCAGCCAATTTAATTCCTAGATTGTACCAAGGAAGTACATTGATTAAATCTAATTTGCCAGAAACCAAAGGAATGAATGCCTCGGTTATTAGAACAATCGATTACGACAAAGATGGTGATTTGGATATATTTATAGGTAATAATTCAAAATCAAACAGTTTCGGAAGAATGCCTGATTGTTATTTATTAAATAATAATAAAGGAGTTTTTACTATTACACAATCGGCTACTTTTGCAGGTATCGGTATGGTGACAGATGCCCTAGTTTCTGATTTTAATAAAGACGGAAATTTAGATTTAATTGTTGTTGGAGAATGGATGAAGCCTAAATTTTTCGCTAATACTAAGGGTAACTTTAAAGAGGTTACAGACAGTCTATTGTCAGGGAATCACAATGGATTATGGCAATCCATAACTTCGTTTGATATTGATCAAGATGGCGATCAAGATTATTTGTTGGGGAATTGGGGAATGAATTCAAAATTTAAATCTTCAAAAGAGTTTCCTATGAAGATGTACTATGATGATTTTGATACTAATGGTACTTTTGAAACCATTGTCGCAATAGAAAAGAAAGGGAACTATTATACCACAATGGGATTAGACGAATTAGTAGAAGAATTTAGTGGTATGTTGAAAAAGAAATTCAATAACTACAAATCCTTTGCTGGGAAAAAAGTGGATGAAATTTTCGATGTTGCTATGTTAGAAAAAGCAACTTTGTACGAAGTACATGATTTAAAGTCAGGTTATTTGAGAAACGATAATGGGAAATTTACTTTTATTCCTTTTTCAAATAAAATGCAGGTTGGACCAATTACAAGTTTTGTAAAATTAGATTTTGATGGTGATGGGAAAGATGAAGTTTTTGCAGCTGGAAATTATTTTGGAGTCACTCCTTATCACAGTAGATTTGATGGTTTTTCAGGAGCTTTAATCAAAAATCAAAAAACGATCTATTTGGGTAACCAAATTGGAATAGATTTATCACAAAAAGCAGTCCGACATCTAGATATTATTCCATTTAATGGAAAAAAATATCTTTTGGTAACTGTAAATAATAAAAAGGCGGAAGTATATGAACTTCCAAAAAACAAAAATTAAATTATAAAAAATGAAAACTAAAATTACTCTGTTAGGTTTGCTATTGGTTCTTTTTAGCGCTTGTAAAAAAGAGCAACCAATTGTTGTGACAACCGATGATTATTGTGCAGCTGTTGATACAGTAACCGGAATTATGGTACATGATATTTTTTCTCCACCTGTTGCAAGTAGAATTTATGTTTATCCTAATGTGGCAGCTTATGAGATTATTGCACAAAACAGTAATAAATATGAAAGTCTTCAGGGGCAGTTAAAAGGATTGGATTCAATTCCAGTATTAGATGCTAAAAGTGGAGTGAATCAGAAACTAGCTGCTTTAATTGCTCATATGGAAGTAAGTAAACAATTGATTTTTTCGGAAGAAGCATTAGAAAAGTATAGAGATAGTTTGTACGAAAAGTGGGGATCTGAAAACCCAAAAGAATTTGAAGTTTCTAAAGCGTATGCATTAAAAGTAGTAGATAGAATTAAAATTTGGATGGGTAAAGACAACTATAAACAAACTAGAACTTTTCCAAAATATTCGGTTCATACTGATCAAGCAGGGAGATGGCAACCTACTCCGCCTGCTTATATGGACGGTATAGAACCACATTGGGGAGAAATACGAACTTTGGTAATGGATTCTGCTTCACAATTTAAACCAAAAGCGCCTCATCCTTTTTCTACTGATAAAAACTCTTTGTTTTACAAAGAAGCAAAAGAAACCTATGATGTTGGGAATATGATTTCCGAAAAATTATTGAAAATTGAAAATGCCCAAACAGATATAATTCCTGAAGAATCTGCAATTGCAACCTTTTGGGATTGTAATCCTTATGCAACAGTTACTCAGGGTCATATGATGTTTGCAAAAAAGAAAAACACACCCGATGCACACTGGATCAATATTACTAAGATTGCTTTAAAGAAAACAAAATCAAATTTTGAGACTACGGTTTTTGCTTATACAAAAGCATCAATAGGTATTTTTGAAAGTTTTATTAGCTGTTGGCATGAAAAATACAGAACCAATGTGATTCGCCCAGAAACCTATATTAATTTATACATTGATGAAGATTGGAAACCGCAGTTGCAAACTCCTCCATTTCCAGAATATACAAGTGGACATTCGGTGGTTTCGTCTTGTTCGTCAGTTATATTAACGTCAATATTTGGAGATAATTTTAGTTATACAGACGATTCAGAAATTCCATTTGGGTTGCCAAAAAGAAATTTCAAGTCATTCAAACAAGCGGCTTCAGAAGCTTCAATGAGTAGGTTGTATGGAGGAATCCATTATCGAGCCGCTATTGAAAACGGGGTAGTTCAAGGAACGAATTTAGGAAATTATATTAATAAAGAAATCAGTTTTTTTAAATCAAAATAATAAAAAATAACTACAATGAACACTAAAATTAAAGGATCAATTTTTTTCATTCTAATCGCTTTTTTTGCTTGGTATTTTTTATTGAAGCCTTCCGATTATACCATTCGTTTTGAAGCCAAAACTGCTACTGGAACAATTTATCAAGGCATTCAAGAATGGGCTGCAACTAAGACAAAATCCAATACAGAAAGTTATACCACTTTAGAAAAAAGAAACTTCGATTTTATTAAACAAGAACTTAAAAAAGGGGACGAACATGTAGTGTATACTTGGACGCTTACTTCAGTAAACGATTCCACTACTAAAATTGTAGTTGATATAAAAGACAAAAATCACAGTTGGTACAATAAACTTACAGCTCCGTTTGTCTCGACACCTTTCCGTGAAAAACAAATTGAACGCGTCAAAGATTTCAAAGTTGGATTAGATGAGCATTTGAAAGCGTTTAAGGTTAGGATTGATGGCGAAGGTGAATCAACTGCTGATTACATTGCTTACATAAGCCTTAAAAGTGTAATGCAAGAAAAAGCACAAACGATGATAGCGAATGATGCTGTTATTACGGGCTATTTGTTTAGAAATAACATTAAAATTATTGGAAAGCCTTTTGTAGAAGTAACTAATTGGGATCAAGACAAAGAAACACTTCAATTTAATTATTGTTTTCCAATACCTAAGGATGCCAAATTTGTTGCAAATCCAAAAGTAAAATTCAAAACAATTCCTGCTGCCAAAGGATTAAAGGCAACTTATTTTGGAAATTTTAGAACTTCTGACAGGGCTTGGTTTGCTTTATTAGATTATGCCAAAAAAGAAAATATAGCATTGGAATCCAAAGTAGTAGAAAATTTCTTAGCCAATCCGTTCAATGGTGGTAATGAATTGGAATGGGAAACTAAAATTATAATTCCTTTTGCTAAAAAATAAGATAAAATTACATTTCATCATCTCATCAACTCGAAAACGTTTTCGCCTATTGCGAAAACGTTTTTTGCTTGAATTGGGTTTCAGATTGGTATTTTCAAACTACTTTTATGTGCTAACCAAATAAACTAAACCCAATGAGTATAAAATTAAAATTAAGTTTTTGGCAAATAATTAATATGAATGTTGGATTTTTTGGTATCCAATATAGTTTCGGTTTGCAGCAAAGTGCAGTCAATCCTATTTATGATTTTTTAGGAGCTAATCCAGATCAAATTCCAATTTTGAATCTTGCAGGTCCATTAACTGGTTTGTTAATTCAGCCCATCATCGGAGCAATGAGTGATAAAACTTGGCATCCACGTTGGGGACGACGTAAACCTTATTTTTTTATAGGCGCTATGATTTGTAGTTTGGCATTATTACTATATCCATTTAGTAGTTCATTATGGATGGCGGCTGGATTATTGTTATTATTAGATGTTGGAAATAACACAGCTATGGAGCCTTACAGAGCTTTCGTTGCCGATACATTAGATGAAGAACAACAACCTACAGGTTTTCAGGCTCAAAGTTTCTTTACTGGATTTGGACAGTTTTTATCCTATATTTCTCTTTTCCTATTTCCAATAGTTTTTGTAGGATATACAGGGGCTTTACCAAATTGGATTTACGCTTCCTTTTTTCTAGGATCAGTATTATCTATCACTTCTATTTGGTGGAGTATGAAAAAAACACCAGAAATACCACCAACACAAGTAGAATTGGAACAACTTAAAGCTGAGCCATTAAATATATTCTCTCCCTTTATAGATATTTACAAAGCGGTTTTAGAGATGCCTAAAGTAATGTGGCAGTTATTTTTAGTGTATTTATTTCAATGGTATGCGTTAATGTGCTATTGGCAAAATAATGCAAAAAGTATCGCCCTTTCGGTTTGGAATACTACCCCGAAAAATAAAACTCTTTATGAAAATGCAGTTGAATGGAATGGCTTAATTGGAGCTTTTGGATTTATAATAACTTTTTCAGTAGCCTTTTATTTGGCAAAATTGGCTAAAAAACACAGTCCAAAATTAGTCCACTTTGCTTGTTTAATTTTAGCCGGAATTAGCTTTTTAATTTTTCCATCTATCCACAATGAATATGTGTTTTTTGGAGTAATTATTGGATATGGAATTGGTTGGGCAAGTATGATGGGTATTCCGTATTTAATCATCGTTAATAATATACCTAAAGAACGATATGGCGTTTATATGGGGATTATTAACATGATGATTGTAATTCCAATGATATTCCAAAACCTTACTTTTGGATATATCATGAAAAATTTTTTAAATAATGATGCTAGATTAGCTATAGCTTTTGCAGGAGTTTTGTTATTAATTGGTGCATTTTGTACGCTTTTGATAAAATCAAAAAAAGTTACTCAATAGAGCAACTATAACACAAATACAAATTTTAATTATTAGTCTAAATTGGAAAAAACAGTTGACCTTATATGTGCAGGGGAAGTGCTTATAGATTTTATAGGCCATGAAGTAAATACATCAATTAACAGAACCAAAGATTACCACCGTTTTTTAGGAGGTTCGCCAACAAACGTTGCTGTAAACGCCACTCGTTTGGGATTAAAATCGGTTATAGTGGCGACTTGTGGTGAAGATGGCTTGGGCGAATATATCGTGAGAAAGTTAAAAGATAACCATGTTATTACATCGCAGGTTCGAAAATCAGAAACAGAGCCTACTTCGGTAATTTTTGTTTCTAAGTCAACTGGGACACCTGATTTTATTCCGTATAGAGAAGCCGATTACCAAATTTTACCTTCTCAAATTCCGGATGAATTGTTGGAAAGTGCTAAAATTTTTCACACCACTTGTTTTGCATTAAGTAAAAATCCAGCCCGAAATACGATTGTAGAAAGTGCTAAAAAAGCCAAAGCTTTAGGATTACAAACCAGCATTGACATTAACTTTTCGGAACGCATTTGGCCTGACAGAGAAGAAGCCAAACAAGTGTTGCGAGAGTATTTGTCAACCAATCCTTTGGTAAAATTAAGCGAAGACGATTGCTATCGACTTTTTGCCGCTTCAAAAACCGAAGATTATATTTTTGACTATTTTCATGAATTAGGCGCTTCAACGATTTGTTTGACCAAAGGGAAAGACGGCGTTGTTTTGTCCGACAAAGAATTCGGGATGTTTCATCAACAAGCCACTCGAATAGACGATATTAAAGATACAACAGGGGCAGGAGATGCTTTTTGGACAGGTTTTTTGTATGCTCGTTTGTTGGGTAAAGATTTTGAAGAAACGATTACTATTGCCCAAAAATTAGCTGTTTTAAAATTACAAAACGTGGGCAGGCTTCCAGAAGGAATTAATATTCAAGAGTATTTGGGAGCTCACAAATAACTTTTATATCTATGAAAAAAGGTGCCATAAAATTAGCCATGTATTTGAACTACTTTGTTTTTGCAATTTTGCTCAACAGTGTAGGAATTGTGATTCTTAAATCGCAAGCAAATTATGGTGTAGATGAATTGCAAGCTAGTATTTTAGAGGCTTTTAAGGATTTGCCTATTGCGATTGTTTCGTTTTTGTTGGCCTCTTTTTTGCCAAGAATTGGTTATAAAAAAGCTATGCTCATAGGGTTAGCTTTAGTGGCGGTGGCTTGTTTGAGTATGTATTTTGGCAATTCGTTTAATGCCGCTAAAATTTTATTTGCTACAGTAGGAGTTTCTTTTGCTTTGATTAAAGTTTCGGTTTATTCTCTTATTGGAACAGTTACTGAGAATCAGCAAGAGCATAATAGCTTGATGAGCAGTATCGAAGGAGTTTTTATGATTGGAATTGCCTTGGCTTATTTCTTATTTCCCGCTTTCAATTCAAATGACAACCCAGATTCTTGGTTGAATGTGTATTGGTTGTTGGCAGGATTGACAGTGGTTTCGTTTGGATTTTTATTTTTTACCCAATTTGAAGAAACCAAAGATATTACTGGAGTTAATTTAGCCGATGACTTTGCCCAAATGGTTGCTTTGTTAGCTAAATTATTAACCATTGTGTTTGTGATCAGTGCCTTTTTGTTTGTAATGATCGAACAAGGTATTATGTCTTGGTTGCCAACATTCAACAGTAAAGTGCTGCATCTACCTGAAAATATAAGTATTATGATGGCTAGTATTTTGGCGATTAGCCTTGCTGCAGGCCGAATACTTGCGGGTATTATTACTAAAAAAATAAATTGGATTTGGGTACTCAGTTTTTGTATCGTTATGGCGATGCTGGTAGTTGTTTTTGTTTTGCCAAAAACAGTCGGACTGCAAGTACAAGAAATCAATTCCTTAGCCGATATTCCCTTAATCGGATTTGCCTTTCCGTTAGTGGGTCTTTTTATTGCACCAATTTACCCACTATTAAATTCGGTAGTTTTGAGTGCTTTACCAAAAAAACTACATAGCGCAATGACAGGTTTGATTGTTGTTTTTTCTGCTTTAGGAGGAACTTTAGGCTCAAGAATTATTGGGTATTTGTTCAAAAATGAAGGTCCAGAAAATGCGTTTTATTACACGCTAATTCCGATGTTACTCCTACTAGTTTCCTTTTTTATATTAAAAAAATTGACAGCTAAAAATGAAGTTACAGCTTAATATTGACGAAATTCTTCATCAACTGCTTCTTCAGGAAGATTCTGATCGAGACAAACGTATCACGATTGAAGACAAAGGGCCTAAGGCATTTACGCTTATTGCTGAAGGAGAAAAAATAGTAGTTGAAGGAACATATCCGTTGTCTAATCTTTTGCAAGAATTAATCTTAGCAAAAGAAAGCGGGCTTGATTTCATTGAATCCGAAAAGGTTTTTGAGTTGCCTGCCGATAGATTGTCAAGAGTAATTAAGGACTATTTTTGGGATGGTTTGACCAGAACAATGGACGAAGAAGGACTTCAAAATATTCTTACTGATGTCAAATCAAAGTCAGGTACTCCAATTGTTTATGTGCCGTTTACCGATGCGGTAGCTTTTGATTTTTATTCTCAATTGGCACAAAAATACCAATTCCAAGTAGTGCAACTTCCAGAAAAAATCACGCCAGAATATGTAAGCGGAATTAATGATTTTGGAGGAGTTTTGTCGTTGAAATTAGAAGAAAAATCAGGAAAATTAGTTGGAAAACCCTTTGTTGTTCCTGGTGGAAGATTTAATGAAATGTATGGTTGGGATAGTTATTTTGAAAATATCGGACTATTGATTGATGGTAAGTTAGCATTGGCCAAAAGTATGGTTGAAAATTTTGCTTACCAAATTCAGCATTACGGTAAAATTTTGAATGCCAATAGATCCTACTATTTAACCCGAACACAACCTCCGTTTTTTTCTAGTATGGTTATTGAAGTTTTTGAGACAATGCCTGTTAAAGACTTGGAATGGCTTAAAGAAAATATATCGGTGGCTATCCATGAGTATGAAACGGTTTGGATGCAGGCTAATAAAAGATTGATCTCGAATGGATTAAATCGGTATTTAGCAGAAGGAATTGGATTGCCTCCTGAAACCGAAGAAGGCCATTATGATGATATTCTCAAACCTTATGCTGCGGCTTTGCAAATGCCCATTCCAGATTACGAAAGAGGGTATTACCAAAGAAAAATCCAAAATCCAGAATTAGATGCTTATTTTGTTCACGACCGAAGTGTGAGAGAAAGTGGACATGACACGAGTTATCGTTTGGAAGGAATTTGCGCTTCTCTCAATGTAGTGGAGTTGAATGCAATGCTCTATAAGTACGAAACAGATTTTGCTCATAGTGTTGCAACTTATTTTAATAATGAGTTAGAATACAATACTAAAAAATACAACTGCCAATATTGGTTAGATAAGGCTTCATCGCGAAAAGAGTTGATGAATCAGTTGCTTTGGAATGAAGAACAGCATTGTTATTTTGATTATAATATTGAAACAAAGTCACAACATCTGTTTTTATCGGCCACGAGTTTTTTTCCACTTTGGGCAAAAATTGCTTCGCCTGAACAAGCGCAACAAATGGTTGAAAAACAATTACCAAAGTTGATTTTTGCTGGTGGTATTGCGGGCTGTGCTCCTGAAGCTTTGGCACAAATTAGTGATGATCAAATGAAACGTCAATGGGATTTCCCAAATGGTTGGGCTCCTCATCAAATGATTATTTGGCAAGGCTTAGAAAATTATGGGTATCACGATTTGACTCAAGAATTAGTCTATCGTTGGTTGTGGATGATTACCAAAAATGCCTGTGATTATAATGGAACTGTACCAGAAAAGTATGATGTTGAAATTGCTTCACATAAAGTTTTTGCCGAGTATGGCAATCAAGGAACCGATTTTGAGTACATCACAAGAGAAGGTTTTGGTTGGATGAATGCTTCGTTTCAGTTGGGAATGCAGTTATTGAAAGAAGACTTAAAACAGCAATTGAACCAATTAGTACATCCTGAAAATTTATTTTCTAGAAAGAAATAATTCATTTTGTAATTCGAACAAATATTTTTTTAACTTTATAGTTCACTAAAATAATTTGTTATGACTGTAAACCAAATCTTAAGTACTAAAGGTAAAGAAGTATATTCTGTGCTTTCAACCAATACAGTGTTTGAAGCATTGACTATAATGAGTGAAAAAAACATTGGGGCAATACTTGTAATTGAGGATACTCTTTTAAAAGGGATTCTTTCAGAAAGAGATTATGCTCGTAAAATTGTTTTAAAAGACAAGTCATCAAAGGATGCTTTAGTTAAAGAAATTATGGTTAGCGAAGTAATTACGATTAAGCCATCTGATAATTTAGATTATTGTATGGAATTAATGAATACTAAAAAAATCAGGCATCTCCCTGTATTAGAAAACAATATTGTGGTGGGAATCATATCTATTAGTGATGTGGTTAAAGCTATAATTGAAATTCAAAAAGACACGATTAATCATTTGAATTCGTATATAACGCAATAAATAGTTAGAATTAAATTTGAAACAGCTACAGTAATTGGTAGCTGTTTTTTTTGACTACTACTCGAAAATTGAGCTCTTTCCTGCAAAAGAATCTACTTAAATACTCCTTTTTAACTCAAGAGTTCTATCTTTGTCAATCAGAAAAATATAACAAAAATGGATAAAAATAATAAAAAAAGTGAGGCTTTATTATATCATTCAAAACCCCAGCCAGGTAAAATACAAGTACTTCCAACTAAAAAATACGCTACGCAAAGAGATTTGTCTCTAGCTTATTCTCCGGGGGTAGCAGAACCTTGTCTTGAAATTGCAAAAGACGTTAACGACGTTTATAAATATACTACAAAAGGGAATTTAGTAGCTGTAATCTCAAACGGTACTGCTGTTTTGGGATTGGGAGATATTGGTCCAGAAGCTTCTAAACCAGTAATGGAAGGAAAAGGGTTGTTATTTAAAATTTTCGCAGGAATTGATGTATTTGACATTGAGGTAGACACCAAAAATGTGGAAGAATTCATTCAAACGGTTAAAAATATTGCGCCCACTTTTGGAGGAATCAATTTAGAAGATATCAAAGCACCTGAATCGTTTGAGATTGAGCGTCGTTTGGTAGACGAATTGAATATTCCAGTAATGCACGATGACCAACACGGAACTGCTATTATTTCTTCGGCAGCACTTTTGAATGCCTTAGAATTGGCAGGAAAAAAAGCAGAAGACATGAAAATGGTAGTTTCAGGCGCAGGTTCTGCGGCTTTAGCTTGTGCTGATTTGTATATTTTATTAGGAGTTAAATTAGAAAATATATTGATGTTCAATAGCAAAGGATTGTTGACTAAAGACAATCCATCGCTATCGCCTTTGCAACAAAAATATGCTAAAGATTCGGCACAAATGACCTTGGCGGAAGCCTTAGTTGGTGCTGATATTTTCTTAGGATTATCGTCAGGAGATATTATGTCGCCTGAAATGCTATTGACTATGGCAGAAAATCCTATTGTTTTTGCTATGGCAAATCCAACTCCAGAAATCGATTATAATTTAGCTGTAGCTACTCGAAAAGATGTAATCATGGCTACAGGAAGATCTGATTTTCCTAATCAAGTGAATAATGTGCTTGGTTTTCCTTATATTTTTAGAGGTGCATTAGATGTTCGCGCTACCAAAATTAACGAGGCAATGAAAATGGCTGCAGTAAGAGCTTTGGCAGCTTTGGCAAAAGAAAATGTGCCCGAACAAGTGAACATTGCTTACGGAGTGACTAAATTGACTTTTGGTAGAGAATACATTATTCCTTCTCCGTTTGATCCAAGATTAATTACGGTGGTAGCACCTGCTGTGGCTAAAGCAGCTATGGATTCAGGTGTAGCGTTAAACCCAATTACTGATTGGAATGAATATGAAGAATCGCTTTTAGAACGTTTAGGAAACGATAATAAAATGGTTCGTTTGATTACCAATAGGGCCAAAAGAGATCCTAAACGTATTGTTTTTGCCGAAGCAGATCATTTGGATGTACTGAAAGCAGCTCAAATTGTATACGAAGAAGGAATTGGTTTCCCTATTTTGTTAGGAGACAAAGAAGTGATTCAAGAACTAAAAGAAGAAATAGGTTTTGTTGCCGATGTTGCAATTATAGATACTAAAATTGCTGAGGAAGAAGATAGACGAAATCGATTTGCAAATGCGTATTGGAAAACAAGACAAAGAAGAGGAATTTCGTTGTTAGACGCTCAAAAATTAATGCGAGAAAGAAACTATTTTGCTGCTATGATGGTGAACGAAGGAGAGGCTGATGCTTTAGTTTCTGGTCATTCAAGAAGTTACCCTTCGGTAGTAAAACCAATGTTGCAGTTAATTGATAAAGCGCCAGGAGTTTCAATTGTGGCTACTACTAATATGATGATGACGGCTCGTGGGCCAATGTTTTTGTCGGATACAGCTATCAATATTAATCCTTCTGCCGATGACTTGGCTAAAATTGCGATTATGACTGCTAATACGGCTCGAATGTTTGGAGTAGAGCCTGTAATTGCCATGGTGTCGTTCTCTAATTTTGGTTCGTCAACCAATGAGGGTGCAGCTAAAGTGAGAGAGGCAGTTGCTTATTTGCATAAAAATCATCCTGATTTGATAGTAGATGGAGAAATTCAAGCTGATTTTGCACTAAATCAAGAGATGTTGGAGAAAAAATTCCCATTTTCTAAATTGGCAGGTAAAAAGGTAAATACCTTAATTTTTCCCAATTTAGAGTCGGCAAATATCACCTATAAATTATTGAAAGAATTGAATAATGTAGAGTCAATTGGGCCAATTATGTTAGGAATGGGTAAGCCAGTTCACATCTTTCAATTAGGAGCAAGTGTCGAAGAAATGGTTAACATGGCTGCTATTGCAGTAATTGATGCTCAAGAAAAAGAGAAAAATAATTAAAATACGATAAGTAATTTATCCCCTACATAATTATGATAGCACATATTCAAGGAAAATTAGTTGAGAAAACACCCACCGAAGTCGTGATTGATTGTGGTGGTGTTGGGTACAAAATTAATATTTCGTTACACACCTATTCTTTGCTTCCCAATTCAGACCAAATTAAATTATTTACGTATCTTCAAGTAAAAGAAGATGCGCATACTTTATTTGGATTTTTCGAAAAATCAGAAAGAGAGATTTTTAAAATGCTTTTGTCTGTTTCTGGAATTGGAGCTAGTATCGCTAGAACGATGCTTTCGTCATTAGAGCCCAAACAAATAATTCAAGCAATAGCTTCAGGAGATGTAGGTACCGTCCAATCCATAAAAGGTATTGGAAACAAAACCGCTCAAAGAGTCATTCTAGATTTAAAGGAAAAAGTCATTAAATTATACGATTTAGATGAAGTTTCAATGGTGCAGAACAATACAAATCGAGATGAAGCGTTATCTGCTTTGGAGGTATTAGGTTTTGTTCGCAAAACTTCGGAAAAAGTAATTGAAAAAATTATCAAAGAAGATCCAGATGCTTCTGTAGAATCGATTATTAAAAAAGCATTAAAGAGTTTGTAATTGCATAAAGAAACAGTGAATTTATGAATAAAATTTGTCAGCTATTGCTAATTTTATTTTCTACTTATGTAGTTCAAGCTCAAGTTGCACCTGCTGCTCAAGATACTATTCCTAAAGGATTTTCTTTTGGTAAAATTGCTATTAAAAATCCTAAAAGTGTACTCTCGGGATATACCTATGATCCTGTTACCGATAGGTATGTGTATACCAATACGGTAGATGGGTTTACCATAGATTACCCTATAATTTTGACTCCGAAAGAATACGAGAATTTGGTTTTGAAAGAATCAATGCGTAATTATTTCAGAAAAAAATCGGATGCTGTAGACGGCAAAAAACAAGGCGCTGACGCAGCAAAAAAGGATTTGTTACCTAAATATTACGTTAAATCAGGTTTGTTTGAAACTATTTTTGGAGGGAATACCATCGATGTAAAACCTACGGGTTCTGTTGAGATGGATTTAGGGATGCGGTATACTAAACAAGACAACCCTTCTTTTTCGCTAAGAAATCGTTCTACAACTACTTTTGATTTTAATCAAAGGATAAGTTTGGGATTGACAGGTAAGGTCGGAAAACGCCTGAGTGTTAATGCCAATTATGATACACAGTCTACGTTTTCTTTTCAAAATTTAATTAAGATTGCTTACGACCCTACTTATAGTGCTAGTGATGATGCTATCATACAAAATATTGAGGTAGGTAACGTAAGTATGCCATTAAACAGTACCTTAATTCGTGGTGCACAGAGTTTATTTGGAGTGAAAACAAAATTACAATTCGGAAAGACAACCGTTACAGGAGTTTTTTCTGAACAAAAGTCTAAGACAAAAAGCGTCGTTGCTGAAGGTGGAGGAACGGTTCAGAATTTTGATATTTTTGCTTTGGATTATGATAGTGACAGACACTTTTTTTTATCCCAATATTTTAGAAGTAGGTATGATGCAGCCCTTAAAAATTATCCATTCATAGAAAGTAGAGTTCAAATTACTAGATTGGAAATTTGGGTAACCAATAGACAAAATAGAATCACAACTACTAATAATAATATTAGAAATATTATTGCAATTCAGGATTTGGGAGAGAGTCAATTGACAGGATTGCCGGACAGTGAGGTTGTTGTTTTGAATCCTGCCACAGGAATTTTTAATCAACCGGCTGATTCTCCTTCAGATAATACCAATAATGATTATGATCCAGATCAAATAAAATTAGGTACAGGATTATTGAATAGTAATATCCGTGAAATGGCTTCTGCTAGTTCTGGATTTAATATCTCAGTGAGTGAAGGACAAGACTATTCTAAATTGGAAAATGCCAGAAAGTTAAATCCAAACGAATATACTTTTCATCCACAATTAGGATACATTTCATTACAACAAAAATTAGCTAACGATGAGGTATTGGCGGTAGCGTATCAATATACTATCGGAGATAAAGTATATCAGGTTGGTGAGTTTGGTAATGATGGAGTAGATGCTACTGTGGTAACAGGAAATACGCCTTCTACTCAGGCGGTAATTACTCAGAGCTTAATTCTAAAGATGCTTAAAAGTAATTTGACGAATGTTAAAAATCCTGTTTGGAATTTGATGATGAAAAATATTTATCAAATACCGGGAGGTTATCAATTAAAGAAAGAGGATTTTAGATTTAATATTCTGTATACCGATCCTTCTCCTTTAAATTATATTACCCCAGTATTAGGAACTCCCTTTCCTGTGAATCCAATCCCAGAAAATAAAGTGGCAGAAACTCCTTTGTTAAAAGTTTTCAATTTGGATAAATTGAATTATAATAATGATCCGCAAGTAGGAGGAGATGGTTTTTTTGATTTTATGCCTGGGTTGACAATTGATGCTCAAAACGGTCGAATTATTTTTACGGTGAAAGAACCTTTTGGAGAATTACTTTTTTCGAAATTATCCAATATAGGCTCGGGAGAAAAGTACAGTGATGTCGATACCTATAACTCGAATCAAAAAAAATATGTTTTCAGGAATATGTATCGAAATACACAATCTGGAGCATTACAAGAGAGTGAGAAAAACAAATTCTTACTGAGAGGAAAGTACAAATCTTCTACAGGTGACGGAATACCAATAGGTGCATTTAACGTTCCTCAAGGTTCTGTGCGAGTATCAGCCGCCGGAAGAGTTTTAGTAGAAGGAATTGATTATAGTGTAAATTACCAATTAGGTCGAGTACAAATTTTAGACCCATCCTTACAAGCCTCTAATACTCCAATAGAAGTATCGTTAGAAAATAATTCCATTTTTGGTCAACAGACTAGACGTTTTATGGGAGTGAATGTAGAACACAAAATTTCTGATAAGTTTCTGGTTGGTGCTACATTTTTAAAAATGACTGAAAAGCCATTTACGCAAAAATCAAGTTTTGGTCAAGAGTCTGTGAATAATACTATTTTTGGGTTCAATACCGCTTTCTCTTCTGAAGTTCCTTTTTTAACACGATTGGCTAATAAATTGCCGAATATAGATACCGATGTTCCTTCAAATATTTCAGTAAAAGGAGAAATAGCATTTTTGAAACCAGACACTCCAAAAGCAGATCAGTTTCAAGGAGAGTCAACTATTTATGTTGATGATTTTGAAGGGTCACAATCGACAATTGATATGCGTTCTCCCTATGCATGGAGCTTAGCTTCTACACCAGTTAATGATACTGAAAGCCTATACAATTTTAATGAAAGCACTAATAATTTGACTTACGGATTTAAAAGAGCTAAACTAGCTTGGTATTCTATTGATCCCGTTTTTTATACTCAAAGACCATCGGGAGTTTCAACCGAAGATGTATCTTTAAATTCTACTAGAAGAATATTTAGTAAAGAGCTTTACCCATTAACTGATATTGCTCAGGGACAATCTCAGGTTGTGAATACATTAGATTTAAGTTATTACCCTTCAGAGCGAGGCCCTTATAATAATAATCCTTCAACTTCGTTAAATCCAAGGGATAATTTCGGAGGAATTATGCGCGCTATCAATGCAACTAATTTTGAACAAGGAAACGTAGAATATATTCAGTTCTGGGTTTTAGACCCTTATGTGGGTCAGGGAGCTTCATCCCCTTCAAACATAGGGAAAGTGTATTTCAACTTAGGCGAAATTTCAGAAGATGTCTTGAAAGATGGAAGGAAGCAATATGAAAATGGACTAGGCCCGAATCAAATTTTGGCTAATCCAAGACCGATATGGGGAAATGTACCTGCATCCCAATCATTAATTTATACATTTGATACTAATGCTGATAATAGAACTAATCAGGATATTGGATTAGATGGATTAAAAAATGACGACGAGGCTTCGACCTATTCTAATTTCACTACTGAAACAGATCCAGCAGCAGATGATTATACTTTTTATTTAAATGCCACTGGAGATGTTCTTAATAGGTATAAGAATTATAATGGAACTGATGGAAATTCAGCCGTTTCAATTGATACACCTAACAGAGGTTCGACTACATTTCCAGATGTTGAAGATATCAACAGAGATAATACTATGAATACCATCAATGCGTATTATGAATATAGTATTGATATGATGCCCAACATGAATGTAGGGCAAAATTATGTTACGGACATTAGGAATACACAGGTAGAATTGCCTAATGGTTCTTCAACTGAAGCACGTTGGATTCAATTTAAGATACCGGTTTCTCAACCTCAAAATACTATTGGAAGTATTTCTGATTTTCGTTCGATTCGTTTCATGAGACTATTTATGACAGGATTTAATAATCCTGTAGTACTCCGTTTTGGAGCTTTAGATTTGGTTCGTGGTGAATGGAGAAGATATACAAATACATTAGATGTTAGCGATACCAATATGGATGATGATAGAACGGATTTAGATGTTTTAGCAGTCAATGTTCAACAAAATAATGAACGATGTCCAATTAATTACGTTACACCTCCAGGAGTAGTTAGAGAACAATTGTATAATAACAATACCGTTATTAATCAGGATGAGCAATCACTTTCATTACGAGTTGCTGGCGATGGTTTAGAAACAGGCGATGCAAGGGCTGTATTCAAAAATGTAAGCGTAGATATGCGTCAGTTTAACAAACTGAAAATGTTTTTACATGCAGAATCGTTGCCCAATGAAATTGCTATCAGAGACAATCAGATGATTGGATTTATTCGTTTTGGAAATGATTTTACGCAAAATTTTTATCAAATCGAGATTCCATTAAAAGTAACTTTACCCTCATCATCGGCTAACTCTGATTGTTCTCCGTTAAGCCCAGAAGTAGTTTGGCCAGAAGAAAATCAAATAGATTTGGCTTTGGAACTGTTGACCAAATTAAAAATTCAATCGATGAGTATCGATCCTATAACGCTGCCGCAAGATGGAATTTACTATCAGAATGAAGATGAATTAGATCCGAAATTAACCAACAAACCCAACAAACTTCGATTGGGAATTAAAGGGAATCCAAATTTTGGTTTAGTTCGAACATTGATGGCAGGGGTAAAAAGCAACGAAACATCGAGACGAATTAAAGGTGAAGTCTGGTTCAACGAACTTCGACTAGCCGATATGGATAATAAAGGAGGTATGGCAGCGATATTGAATGTTGATTCCAATATGGCCGACTTTGCAACGATGTCAGCTTCTGGAAAGAAAAGCACTATTGGTTTTGGAACTTTAGAGCAGGGTCCAAACGAAAGAAGTCGAGAAGATATTCAGCAATATAACATTGTTACTAACTTAAATTTAGGGAAATTGTTTCCCAAAAAATGGGGGGTTAACTTGCCTTTCAATTATGGCGTAGGAGAAGAAATAATCACTCCAGAGTACGATCCGTTTAATCAAGATATTAGATTGAATCAACTATTGGATAACACAACTGATGCTGCCCGAAAAGCTAATATTCGCAATCGTGCTATTGATTACACCAAACGAACTAGTATTAATTTTATAGGGGTTCGTAAAGAAAAGAATCCGGAAAAAAAAGGACATATTTATGATGTAGAAAATTTTACTTTTTCTCAGTCAATTAACGAAGTACAACGCCATGATTTTGAAATTGAGGATTACTCGGATCAACAAGTAAGTTCTTCAGTAGATTTTGCTTACACTTTCAATTCAAAACCAATTGAACCTTTCAAAAAAGCCAATTTCATGAAGAAAAGTAATTATTGGAAATTACTTCAGGATTTTAATTTTAATTTTTTACCTGCTAATGTTTCCTTTAATACTGATATAGTTAGACAATACAACCGTCAGCAATTTAGGCAAGTAGATGGTGTTGAAGGGATAGGTTTAGATGCGCTCTATAGAAGGAATTATGCGTTCAATTATCAGTACGGTTTTAATTATAATTTATCGAAGTCGTTAAAGTTAAATTATGCGGCATCTTCTGGAAATATTGTAAAGAGTTATTTGAATTCAGACAATACTTCAAAAGAAGGTTGGACAGTTTGGGATGATTATTGGAATATTGGGACTCCGAATCAACATCAACAACAAGTTGTACTAAACTATGAACTTCCAATAAATAAGATACCTCTATTCAGCTTTATAAAGGCTACTTATTCCTATACCGCAGATTATAGTTGGCAACGCGCATCAGAGGCGTTATCAAGAATTGAAATAGAAGGTGCGTCTTATAATTTAGGGAATACTATTCAGAATGCTAATTCTAACAATCTGAATGCCACTTTTAATATGGAAACTTTATATAAATATTTAGGGTTGACCAAGTCAAATGTGGCAATTAATTTGAGACCGAGAATTACGACGCCACCTAAACCAGGAGAAAAAATCGCTAAAACTAACGAGCAACAAAAACAATCAAATCCATTGGTAGACGGCTTAATTGGTGTTCTGACGAGTCTGAAAAATGTTCAAATGAATTACACCTATAATAGTGGGACAGTACTTCCAGGCTATACTCCGGGGATAGGTTTTTTAGGAACTTCTAAGCCTACACTAGGATTCATTTTTGGAAGTCAAGATGATGTAAGATATGAAGCGGCGAAACAAGGATGGTTAACTAATTATCCTAATTTCAATCAGAACTTTACTCAGGTACAAAATAAAATTTTCAAAGCATCAGCTAATGTTGATTTACTTCCAGATTTAAAAATTGATTTAACGTTAGACCGATCGTATTCTGAAAATTTTTCAGAACAATACGATGTAGCTAATGGAACTTATAATGCAAGATCGCCGTATAGTTCGGGTATATTCTCTATTTCAACAGTTTTAGTTAAGACAGCTTTTTCATCTAGTGATGCCAATTCTTCAGCAGCTTTTGATGACTTTAGAGAGAACCGACTAGTTGTAGCCAATCGACTAGCGCTTCAACGTGGAATTGACATAACAAACCCCTCTAATATTGATTCAGAAGGTTTTCCTTTAGGTTTTGGCAAAAATAATCAAGCCGTTTTATTACCGGCTTTTCTGGCGGCTTATTCGAGCTCAAATGTAAATGATGCTTCTTTGGGAATTTTTAAAAGTTTGCCCTTACCTAACTGGTCGTTACGATACAACGGATTTATGCGATATGAATTTTTCAAGAAAAATTTCAAACGCGTTTCGCTTCAACATAATTATAGAGCTTCTTATACTATAAATGCCTTTCGATCCAATTTCGAATATGATAAAAACCCAAATGGAGTCGATAAAAATGGGAATTTATTTAATTCGACCATTATGTCTAATGTAAATTTGGTGGAGCAATTCAGTCCGTTAGTGCGAATGGATTTTGAATTGAAAAATTCGTTAAAAGTATTAACAGAGATCAAAAAAGATAGAGCATTATCGATGAGTTTTGACAATAATTTATTGACAGAGGTGAAAGGAATAGAATATGTTATTGGTTTAGGGTATCGATTTAAGGATGTGATATTCTCTTCGCGATTAGCAGATAATCCTACAGGAATTATAAAAAGTGATATTAATTTGAAAGCTGATTTATCGTTAAGAGATAATCAAACTATTGTAAGGTATTTGGATTATAATAAAAATCAATTGGCAGCAGGGCAAAATATTTGGTCATTAAAAGTGACCGCAGATTATTCGTTGAGTAAAAACTTAACGGCTATTTTCTATTATGATCATTCTTTTTCTAAGGCTGTTGTTTCAACGACTTTTCCGTTGACTAATATTCGATCTGGATTTACAATTCGATATAATTTTGGAAATTAATTTTTAATTCTAATTTAAATTTCGAATGAAGATAGTACCTTTGCCCTCTGAAATTGAATAATTAATTTATTATATATATTATGAATATACCTGCAAATTTAAAGTACACAAAAGATCACGAATGGGTAAGCATTGATGGAGATGTTGCTACAGTTGGAATTACTGATTTCGCTCAAAAAGAATTGGGAGACATCGTTTATGTTGAGGTAGAAACTTTAGATCAGACTTTAGCAAAAGATGAGGTTTTTGGAACAGTAGAAGCAGTTAAGACAGTTTCTGATTTGTTTTTGCCTTTATCAGGAGAAATTATTGAATTTAATGAAGAATTAGAAAGTACTCCAGAAAGCGTTAACTCTGATCCTTATGGAGCAGGTTGGATGATTAAAGTAAAAGTATCTGATTTAGGAGAATTGGATTTGTTACTTTCAAGTGAATCATATAAAGATTTGATTGGTGCTTAAAAATTTGTTTTTTTGGATTGCATTATGTTGGACAGGAGTGGTAGGCTTTTTTTGTTTGACTCCTTCCAATGATATTCCAATAGTTAACATTCCAAATTTAGATAAATTAGTTCACGCTTTTTTTTATTTTGTTTTTACGATACTTTGGTTTTTGTTTTTCAAAAATCAGGTTAAAAAAAAGAATCAACTCAAGCTTCTTGTAGTTGCTGCTTTATTTTCAATAGTATTTGGAATAGGAATTGAAATTTTGCAAGACAAATTGACTACAACAAGAAGTGGAGATTTTTTTGATGTTTTGGCTAATCTTATGGGTACAACTATAGCATTTGTCTTGGTGCTTTTTGCTAAAAGAATAAGAAAAAAATCCATTAAAGAATAAAAATACAAATCCCACTTCGGTGGGATTTTTTATGCCTTGATAAGTTATGAGATTACAACCCACTTCCATCATATCGTTTGCGCTCTTCTTGATTACTTTGGCGGTCAATATATCCATGCCACTTTTTAGACCTTATGCTGAGGTGGCCGGATTCAATAACGGTCAGACAGCTTTGGCTTTGGCAACTTATATTTTAGGTATGTTACCTTGTTATGTTTTTTTAGGAGGTATTTCAGATAGAATTGGAAGAAAGCCAGTTTTGCTTTTCAGTTTGTTTTTAGCTTTAGCTTCGAATCTTACGATAACCGTATTTCCAACTGTTTATGCTTTGATTTTTGCTCGATTCTTTCAAGGAGTAGCTTTGGCATTAAGTATGGGAACGGGTACGGCTTATATTTCAGAAATTGTTTATCAAAATGCTAGTACTTCTGTCCGTGCGGCTAATGCTACTTCTATGGCAACAGCAATTGGCTTTAGTGGAGGAGCTTTTATGACAAGTATAGCTTTGTTAATCCATTTTACCTATTTGCCTATCACTTATTTTGTTGCTATTGCAATTACAATTATAGGAATTCTATTGGCTTTTTCTCTTCCTAAGTTACCGCCAATAGGAGGTAATTTGGTTCGATTGCCTTATTTTCCTAAGGGATCATTTCCAGTTAATTTGTCAATAGCCATTTGTTGGGCCACAACAGGAGTGGTTATTGCAATTATTCCCACTCAATTGGCTACATTCCATTTGACAGCTTATACGGGATTTTGTTTGGTTCTAATTAATTGGACGGGTGGTTTTATGCAGCCGTTTATTCGAAAAAGATTTCAACCCAAGACAAGTCTTAAATTAGGTTTTGCAATCATTCCTTTTGGTTTTGGTTTAGTGATTTTAGGTTCGTATTTCGGAGTATTGCCAGTTGTGCTATTGGGTACCGCTTTTATTGGTTTGGCAGCTTACGGGTTTAGTTACCAAGGAGGGTTAGCTATAATTGCTGATTTAGGAGGTGGCCAAAAAGCGCGCGCTGTTTCGGGTTACATGTTTTTTGGGTATGTTGGTTTTGGGATTCCTGCTGTAATATTAGGATTTTTAGCTGATGCTGTCGGAATTGTGACTTCATTATTGGTTTTTGAAATTATAATTCTGCTTTTAAGCTTGTATTTGTTTCTTATTTTTGATAAAGGAGAAAATTAATTTTTCTGTTTTTTATTTGTCAAAAAATCTAAAATTCAGGTTCCACATTCTGTAATCTTATTTGTATCTTCGCGCCAGTTTATACCAAATACATTGAGTACAATTTCTCTTAAATCCATTTATATCGATTTTAAAGCAATCACTAAAGCTGGTTTGGCCATTAGCGTGGTATTTTCATCTATTGCGGGCTTCGTGTTGGGCGAAACCGATTTTAATTCTTTTCATTGGATTGTATTGCTGAAATTAGCCATTGGCGGGTATTGTATGGTGGGTGCTTCTAATGCTTTTAATCAAGTAATTGAAAAAGATTTAGATGCATTGATGGATCGAACTAAAAACAGGCCCATTCCTGCTGGGAGAATGCAATCTAATGTTGCTTTGGTAATTGCAAGTTTGTTAACGATAATCGGGATCTTTTTGTTGTATACAATCAATCCCAAAACTGCCATGTTTGGTGCGATTTCTATTTTTTTATACACAAGTGTTTATACACCATTAAAAACAGTTACATCTTTATCGGTATTTGTAGGCGCTTTTCCGGGTGCTATTCCGTTTATGTTAGGTTGGGTTGCAGCAACAGGTAATTTTGGGATTGAAGCAGGAACCTTATTTTTAATTCAGTTTTTTTGGCAATTCCCACACTTTTGGGCAATTGGGTGGTTTTTATACGAAGATTATGAAAAAGCGGGTTTCTTTATGTTGCCAACAGGGAAAAAAGATAAAGGAACGGCATTGCAAATCATATTATATACGATTTGGTTGATAATTGCTTCACTTTTGCCCGTTTTAGGATATACGGGGCAATTATACATAACGCCAATTGCAGCAGTTGTTGTATTTTTACTTGGACTTTGGATGTTATTTTACGCAATTCGATTGTACCAGTTAAGAACCGCAAAAGCAGCAAGGACTTTAATGTTAGTAAGTGTTTCGTATATAACACTATTACAATTAGTTTATATATTTGACAAATTTTTAAGATAGCTATGGATAAGACAAAGATTCAAGACGAAGAAAAAGTTAGAAAATCAAGATCAGCTAAGTTGATTTTGTTGTTTACAATGGTAAGCATGACCATGATGTTTGCGGGTCTTACAAGTGCTTTTGTTGTAAGTAAATCGAGAGCTGATTGGTTGAAAGATTTTCAATTGCCATCTGCTTTTTACATTAGCACAATTGCGATTATAGGATGTAGTGTAACATTTCATTTGTCCAAAAAAGCAATACAAAGAGATGAGCGCTCTAAGACTACAGCATTTCTTTTGACTACATTAGCATTAGGAATTCTATTTGTTATTTTGCAGTTTGTAGGTTTTGGACAGATTGTTTCAGAAGGATATTATTTTACGGGTCAAGCGAGTTCTATTACAACTACCTTTCTTTATATTGTTACGTTAATGCACTTGTTGCACTTGGCGGGAGGGATAATTTCACTTTTAATTATAATTTATAATCATTTTAAACAAAAATACAATTCAACACAAACTCTTGGAATTGAACTAGGTGCGATGTATTGGCACTTTTTAGATATTCTTTGGGTATATTTATTTTTATTTTTATTTTTCTTTAAATAATAAAAAAACGTAAATTTGGGAACTTTTTAACGAATTACTTTTTATGGGAGCGACAGTTACTACTGCAAATAGTGAAGAAAAAACTTGGGGAGGCGGAAATGAGCCAATGGGAGCAAGTTATGGTAAATTAATGATGTGGTTTTTTATCGTATCAGATGCCTTAACATTCTCTGGATTTCTAGCAGCTTATGGTTTTTCTAGATTTAAATTTATTGAAACTTGGCCTTTGGCTGATGAAGTGTTTACCCACTTTCCTTTTTTACATGGAGTATCTGCTCCAATGTATTATGTGGCTTTAATGACATTTATATTGATTTTCTCCTCTGTTACAATGGTTTTAGCCGTTGATGCAGGACATCAATTGAACAAACAAAAAGTTACAATTTATATGTTTTTAACCATCATTGGAGGTTTGATTTTCGTTGGTTCTCAAGCTTGGGAATGGAAAAACTTCATTAAAGGAGAATATGGTGCTGTTGAAACAAAAGGAGGTAGTTTACTTCAATTTGTAGACAAAGAAGGACATAGAGTAGCTTTGGCTGATTTTGCTGCAACTTTACCTGAAGAAAGGGAACAACTGGAGAGAAAGAAAGCAACTTGGTTCATGACTGAACCAACATTGCCAACCTACTCTGTAGCAGAAGTTCAAGCAGGTTTTGAAGCACATCCTGATTTATTAATCAGAACTGAAACAATCACTAAAGAAAAGAAAAAAACAGTTTTATCAAGAGAAGAATCTGTGGCTAGATTGAAAGATGCTGCAGTTGTTGTCGAAGGAGCCAATTTAATTAGAAATGAATACGGTAATAAATTATTCGCTGATTTCTTTTTCTTCATTACAGGATTTCATGGTTTTCACGTTTTTTCTGGAGTAATCATTAATATTATTATCTTTTTTAATGTTCTTTTAGGAACGTATGAAAAGAGAAAAAGCTACGAAATGGTAGAAAAAGTAGGGTTATACTGGCACTTTGTAGATTTAGTTTGGGTATTTGTATTTACAGTATTCTATCTTGTTTAATTTTCAAAAAAGTAATTATAATGTCACACGAACACGTATCAAATACTAGCAGAATCTGGAAAGTTTTCGGAATTTTATCTGCAGTAACAATTATAGAAGTTATTTTAGGTATTGTTAAGCCAGAATCGCTTCACATGACAAATTTTTTAGGGATGAATTTGTTGAACTGGATATTTTATGCATTAACAATTTTTAAAGCATATTATATTGTATGGGCTTTTATGCATATTGAGGGAGAAAAAACTTCATTGAGAAATGCAGTAGTTTATCCAGTGGTATTTTTAGTGCTATATATTCTTTTTATTCTATTAACCGAAGGAGATTATGTTTTTGAGGTTTTTAAAAATTCTACAATTAAATGGAATTTTTAACACGATATTAATTCAAAAAAAAGGTACGCATTGCGTACCTTTTTTTATTTTTGTACTTTATAAATAGTATCTATCTACCGATGAAAAAAAATATTGTTCTTTTTACTCTTTTTGTTTTGCCTATTGTGGCCTATTTGTTTTTTGCGTCAGGGGTAAATAGTTATACTAAATTGCCAGTTATAACGCCTAAAACAGCTGACTTTGGCAATTGGAAATCTATCAGTGAAAATCAAGTGAGTTTGAATGGTAAAGTGACGGTGTTAGGTTTTGGAGGAGCTGAATTATTGAAAAATAGAGGTAATCTTTTTAATTTGAATCAGAAAGTTTATCAAAGATATCATGGATTTAAAGATCTACAGTTTGTTTATCTTTGTCCTTTTGGTACTGAAAGCGATGCAGAAAGAATTCTTAAAGCATTAGGGACATTTACAGAAATGTCTCAATGGCAATTTGTTTTTGCATCTCCTATGGAAATTTCTAAGTATCATAAACAATTGCATTTGGTTGGTAAATTAGATTCTAATTTTGGGACATCAATGATTTATATTCTGGATAAAGAGCGAAATCTTAGAGGAAGAAAAGAAAATAAAGAATATAAAGAAGGGTATGACACTTTTCATCCTTCAGAATTAAGTAATGAAATGTTAGATGATTTTAAAGTGATTTTGTATGAATATCGTGCGGCCTTAAAGAAGAATCATAATGCTTCCAGAAAAATTTAAAAACGAAAGCAATGAAAAATAAATCATACATCGGAATTTCATTTATAATTTTGGTTTTTGGAATTTTGGTAATTCCTAAAATTATAGATCGAATTCAAAATGGAAATGTAGTAAAAGGCGATCGTTTGGATAAAGTGGAAGCAGGATCTTCGCAAGAAGAAAGTTTAGTTACAATTGGGCCAGCGCCTAAATTTGAATTAATAAATCAGGATAACAAAAAGGTTACCAATGCTACCTATAAAGGAAAAGTGTATTTGATCGAGTTCTTTTTTACAAGTTGCCCGACAATCTGTCCAAAGATGAATCAAAGTATGTTGGTTATTGAAAAACAATTTTTTGGTAATCCAAACTTTGGTATCGCTTCGATTAGTATTGATCCAGAACATGATTCGCCAAAAGTATTGAAAGAACATGCGGAGTTGTTAGGTGCAACTTCGTCGAATTGGCATTTTCTTACTGGTGACAAAACTTATATTTTTGAATTAGCCAATAAAGGATTTAATTTGTATGCAGGTGAAAATAGTAAAGTAAATGGTGGATTTGAACATTCAGGATTATTTGCTTTGATTGATAAAAACGGAACTATTCGTTGTAGAAAAGATAAATTTGGAAATCCTATTCTATATTATGACGGCTTAGATCCTGAAGGAGTAAAAGATATTCAAGAAGATATTAAACTATTATTAAAAGAATAAAAATGAAAGATAATTCAACAGTAGACCAAAAGTATAACAAACTCATCGTGTTTGTATCTGTATTGATACCTGTGGTAGTTGCAATTTTATTTAATGTGAAACTAAATGATTTAGGCTATAACGTTGAGCCTCTTTCGTTCCTGCCTCCAATTTATGCAACAATTAACGGAATTACAGCTGTGGTTTTAGTTAGTGCTGTATTGGCAATTAAAAAAGGGAATAGAAAATTACACGAACGATTAATGACTGTGGCGATAGCTCTATCGTTAGCTTTTTTAGTAATGTATGTGGCGTATCACATGACATCTGATTCAACCAAGTTTGGAGGAGAAGGAATTATTCGATGGGTTTATTTCGTTTTGTTAATATCGCATATTCTTTTGTCAATTGCAGTAATACCTTTAGTATTAATTACCTATGTACGTGCTTTAGCTGCCAAATTTGATCAACACAAAAAAATAGCTAAAATCACTTTTCCTATTTGGTTATATGTTGCTATAACAGGTGTTATTGTGTACATAATGATCGCTCCTTACTATGTTCAATAAAACAATATCATTAAAGATTAGAAAAGGAAGTATTGTCAATGTTCTTTTCATTTCTATACTTTTTTCAGGTTTATCTTTAACCGCAAATGCGCAATGCGCGATGTGTAGAGCCGCTCTAACTAGCGAAGGAAATAAAACTAAAGCCGAAGCTGTAAATGATGGAATTGTGTATTTAATGGTGATTCCGTACTTATTGGTAGGAGGGATTGGATATGCGATTTACAGAATGAAGAAGAAATAATTTATCTTAATCCATCAACGGTGATATTCACTACGCCGTTTATGGTCAAAAAAGCAATAATGGCTTGATTGGTCAATTGTATTTTTTTGAATTGTATATCTTCAATTTTACCATTGACAAAAACGCCTGGTATAGGCGAGTAATTTTTTAAATAGGTCATCATACTTTTTTTACCTTCCTCTAAATTAGTTTGAATAGAATAGTGGCAATTGGCCTGAATTTTATTTAGAATATAGCCTTGTGCTAGCCAATTGGCGGTTTGGAGTAATTTGTTTTTAGTATCCAAAGCATAATCTATTTGGTTAAAATATATTTCCTTAGTAGTTTCATTGTATTGAGGTAAGCCGGTCAGGTAAATCGTTCCATTGATACTTCCAAGAACATCTAAAGCAATCACCATTTTGTTGTTTTTATGCCAAATGCTAGCATTTTGGACTTTAATTTTCTTTTTGCCTGAACCAAATTCTTGCCCCGAAAAATTCTTAGTTATTATTTTTGAAGCATCATCATAATTAGAAATAGCTGTGATATTGGCTGTAATTTTATTCGGAATTTTGGTCGCAGGTTTTAAAACAATAGCGTTTGCGTTGAATTTTGTTTCAGGTTTCTTACCCATTAGTGTTTCCATAGTGCATTTAATTCCCATATCCAATTGAATAGTCTGGCCTTTTAGTTTAGCATTAGTGTTATAAATTTCGATAGGGGTAACTCGAAGCCAACTTTCATATTGTGCACTCATTTGAAAGGGTGCACTTATTTTTTCCAAAGCATTTAAGACATTGGGCTTAAAGTCCATTGATTTGGCTATCGATTCATCTATTTTATGTTCTATTTTCGATTTGAAAAGTGTTGTGCTGGAATTGATCAAAAAAGTGATGGGAACATTTTTTCCAAAAAGAACCATAGTAGGACTCTCGTTCCAATTTAACGATTCTAATTTGGTTTTGGTGTTCAATTTCCAATTCACCAGATTCACTTCGCTTACTAACATAATTACGCCATTGAGATTGAACTCTTTAATAGTGTATAAGTCAACTCCCAGTTTTTTTGTTCCTACACGGTATTTTACATTGGCTTTTAACGGGAGTATGGTTTTAATTTTTCCATCTGCATCTTTGGAACTGTTCTCAATCGTTATTGGTGAAAGTTTCCAAATCTTTATTTCAATATTATCATCTTCAATAGTATTGTCTTCGTAGATCAACCCATTTAGAAGATTATTGGTTTTATTTTCAATGTCTTTTAACTGTATAGTGATGGGCAAATTGATAAAAGAAGGACTGTTTTCATAAACTAATGGGACAGCATCGTCAGGCTCAGGCTTGAAGGTGTTTATTTTTGATGGAGAGGAACAGTTAGCTGCTAAAAGAAGAAAACTGAATGAAAGAACAAAAATGCGGATACGTTGCATTGGATTTGAATTTATCTAGCAAAATTACTAAAAGAATTATATTTTTAGGTGTAATTGTAACAAATGCGAAGTTCTGATGTCTAATAGTTTTTAGTTTCTAAAATAATTACAGCTTCGGCTTTAATTCTTAAATAGAAAACTTAAATTTGTGTAGTATCTTTACAGAACATTCATTCAAAGTATATGAAAAAAAATAGTTATTTCAGTTTGATTGTAATCCTGTTTTTTGGATTGTCAACTCAGGCACAATCTAAAAAATGGACCTTAGAAGAGTGCGTAAAATACGCTTTGGAAAATAACATTTCAATTAAACAATCTGAGCTAGATACTCAAACGGCTACAATTGATAAAAGGGGTGCCTTGGGGAATTTTCTTCCTTCTATTAATGCAACTTCTAATCATTCGTGGAATATAGGTTTGAATCAGGATATTACAACGGGTCTTTTACGAAATCAAACTACTCAATTTACTTCAGTTGGAGCTAATGTGGGAATTGATATTTACAAGGGATTGCAAAACCAAAACAATTTGCGAAAAGCTAATTTAGCTCTAATTGCTTCAAAATATCAATTGCTGAAAATGCAAGAAGACATCGCATTGAATGTGGCCAATGCTTTTTTACAAGTGCTTTTTAATAAAGAAAACTTAAAAGTGCAACAAGAGCAATTGTCTGTCAATGAGAAACAATTAAATCGCTCTACAGAATTAGTAAATGCTGGATCAATCCCAAAAGGCGATGTTTTAGACATTAAAGCTAATTTAGCTTTAAATCGTCAGAATGTAGTTGCTGCAGAAAACACGTTGTTGATTTCTAAATTGAGTTTAGCTCAATTACTTCAATTAAAAGATTTTGAAAGTTTTGATGTTATCGATGTAACTTCTATGAATGAGGGTGTTGCTATTTTGTCTCAAACACCGTCTGCAATATTAGACAAAGCAAAAGAAACTAGAACAGCTCTTAAAATTGCTCAAACTAATTTAGAAATTGCTCAAAAAAATCTAGCAATTGCTAAAGGAGCTTTTCAGCCTACTATACAAGGGTTTTACGGATTCAATACTAGAATCTCATACGCTGATGTAGCTACTATTTCAGGGAATTCTATTATTACAAAACCATCAAATCCATTTTGGACCCAGTTCAGTGATAATAAAGGGCAATCCTTTGGAGCTCAGCTATCAATCCCTATTTTTAATGGTTTTTCAGCTAAAAATAATGTGGAGCGTTCCAGAGTTAATTTAGAGAAGTCAAAAATTGCTTTAGAACAACAGAATTTAGATTTACAGCGTACTATTTACGCAGCATTTACCGATGCCAAAGGGGCTTTAAATGCTAATGTTTCAGCAATTTCTTCTCTTGAAGCAAGGCAAGAAGCATACAATTATGCCAAAGAAAAATTTGCCGTAGGTTTGATGAATTCTTTCGAATATAATCAAGCTCAAACATTACTAATAAACGCTCAATCTGAAGTACTTAGAACTAAATACGATTATATATTTAAAATTAAAATTCTTGAATTCTATTTTGGAATTCCAATCATTAAAAACTAATTTATTATGTCAAAAAAGACCATATACATCTCTATAGGTACAGCAGTAGCTTTAATTACTTTGTTAATCGTTCTATCAAAAACGGGAGTAATCGGAAACAAAGACGAAGGAAAAGAAATTGAAACGGTTGATGTTAATGCAACAACTATTATTGAAACCGTTTCTGCAACGGGTAAAATTCAACCTGAAATTGAAGTAAAAATTGCCTCTATGGTTTCGGGTGAAATTATTGAGTTACCTATTAAAGAAGGACAAGTTGTTAAAAAAGGAGACCTTTTAGTTAAAATCAACCCAGATTTATATACCTCTGGTTTAAATAGAGCTCAAGCAAATCTATCTGGAACTAAATCAGGATTACAACAAGCCGATGCTAGTTTTAATGAAGCAAAAGCGAGTTATGAAAGAAACAGAATATTATTTCAAAAAGGAATTATTTCTAAAGCAGATTGGGACAAATCAATTGCTGCTTTTGAGGTGGCTAAGTCAACAAAAGAGTCGGCATATTTCAATGTAAAGAGCGCTTCTGCAACAGTAATTGAAGCCAAAGACAATTTAGGGAGAACGGTTATTTATGCTCCAGCAGATGGAACGGTATCAGTACTTAATGTTGAATTAGGAGAACGTGTTTTGGGAACGCAACAAATGGCTGGGACTGAAATTTTAAGAGTTGCCAATTTGAACAATATGGAAGTAGAAGTAGATGTAAATGAAAATGATATTGTTAAAATAAAAGTAGGTGACGAGGCTAAAGTAGAAGTAGATGCTTATTTGAAAAAAGAATTCAGAGGAGTGGTTACGAGTATTGCAAATTCAGCAAGTTCGGCTTTAACAGCCGATCAAGTGACTAATTTTAAAGTGAAAGTGCGAATCCTAAAAGAATCATATCAAGATTTATTAGAAGGAAAACCATCAACTTATTCGCCATTTAGACCAGGAATGACGGCTACTGTTGATATTATTACTAAAACCAAAAAGAATGTGTTAGCAGTGCCAATTAGTGCTGTTGTAGTAAAATCAGATACAGCCGCAGTAAAACAAATAAAAGTAGACGATCCAGAGGCTGAAAAATCAGCTCCGAAAAGCGATAAAAAATTTGAGTGCGTATTTGTAAAAGTTGGAAATAAAGCTAAAATTCGTATAATCAAAACTGGTATTCAGGACGACACCAATATAGAAGTGTTAACAGGTCTTAAAAAAGGGGATGTTATTATTACAGGTCCTTATTCAACTGTTTCCAAAGAATTAAATTCTGGCGATAAAGTAAAAGTAAAATTAGATAAGAAGTAAATCACTTGAATTACATTTTAAATATTGAAACGGCTACTAAAAATTGTTCTGTAGCTCTAGCAAAAGAAGGCCAAACCATTATTTGCAAAGAAATTGCAGAAGAAGGCTATTCTCATGCCGAGCGTTTGCATGTTTTTATTGAAGAAATAATACAAGAAGCTGGAATCACTTTTCAAGATGTAAAAGCCATTGCGGTTAGTCAAGGTCCGGGTTCTTATACTGGATTGCGAATAGGAGTTTCCGCAGCCAAAGGTTTGTGTTATGCGTTGAATATTCCTTTGATTGCGGTAGATACTTTGCAAGTGTTAGCCTCTCAAGCAACTATTTCTGAAGGATTGATTATTCCGATGCTCGACGCAAGAAGAATGGAAGTATACAGTGCTATTTTTAATACTAAATTAGAAAAACAACGCGAAATTCAAGCGGAAGTGATTACTGAAAATTCATTTGAAATTATTTCCGAAACGGTTTATTTCGTTGGAGATTGTGCCGATAAATGTCAATCGGTTCTAGTAAAATCTAATTTTGTTTTCTTGGAAGAGGTAAAATACCCTTCGGCAAAAGAGATGAGCGCTTTGAGTTTCTCTAAATTTAAAAACAGTGATTTCGAAGACGTTGCATATTTTGAACCGTATTACTTAAAAGATTTTATGATTACTACTTCAAAGAAAGTTGGATAACTACTTCTTGAAAATCTTCTGTAGGCAATTGACAGGTTTTATTTTGACAAACATAAAAGAGAGTTTTATCTTCAATAAAACGATCTTTTAGAAAAGGCAAATGGGATGTTTTTTCAGTTCCGGCAATAATCACATTAGGAAAATACAAGCCCATACTAATTTTGTTTGTTTCTTTTGCATTTGGCCCACAAATAGCCAACTCTTTATTTTGTTCAGACATGGTCAAGGTCAAATCCAACCAATTGGAATATGCCGAAGGATAATCGATATTGGGTAAAAGAATAGTGAGCATTTGTTGGGCTACTTTTTCGTAATACGAGTTGTCAAAATAGATACTGAGTTGATGTAGATTTTTTGCCATAACCGAATTGGATGCAGGAATTACATTGTCTTCCGTTTCAAAATGCATGCTGATTAGCGCCTCATCTTTATCCGAAGTGAATCTAAAGAATGCTTGTTGCTCATCGTAAAAATGTTCTAAGGCATAATCCGTTAGTTGCTTGGCATCATGGAGCCATTTTTCTTCAAAAGTGACTTCGTATAAAGATATAAAAGCCGCAATCACAAAGCAATAATCTTCTAAATAGCCATTGATGGTACTTTTGCCATTTTTAAAATTATGAAATAAATTTCCTTCGTTTGACCAAAACTTTTTGATGATAAAATCGGCATTTTCTAAAGCTATATCAAGATATTCTAGGTTGCCTAAAGCTTTGTAAGCATCAACATAACCTTTTAACATAATCGCGTTCCAAGATGTTAGGCATTTGTCATCTAATCGTGGTTTAGGTCGTTTTTTTCTTTCGGTATAAAGAAGTCGCTCCCAGATTTTCTTTTTGGTTTCTAATTCAGTTGTATTAAGTTGATTGAGTTTGGCAATGGTTTCAAGACTTTGGTTCTGAATTAAAACATAATTTTCCTCTTCCCATAAGCCAAAAGAATTAATATTGAAAACTTGACTGAATAAATCAAAATCGTCCTTTAGAATTGTCTTTAATTGAGGAATTTTCCAAACATAAAAAGCGCCTTCTTCTAAATGATTTTCGTCATTCAAACTATCAGCATCCAATGCTGAAAAGAAGCCGCCTTCAGTAGTTTTCCATTCTTTTTTTACAAAATCTAATGATTTCTCAATGATTTTTTTATACAGTGGGTTTTGTGTTAACTTGTATGCGTCGCTGTACAATGAAATTAGTTGTCCATTGTCGTATAACATTTTTTCAAAATGCGGTACATGCCATTTTAAATCAACTGAGTAGCGAGAAAATCCGCCATCAACAGTGTCAAAAATTCCGCCATATCCCATTTTTGTCAAAGTGAGATTCACAAATTCCAACAATTCAGCGTCTTGATTTTGATGGGCATACCGAAGTAAAAATTGGTAATTGTTGGGCATCATAAATTTAGGTGCTCTTGCCATACCGCCAAATTCCCAATCAAAACTTTTTTTCCATTTGGTAACTAAATTTTCAACTACTAATTTCTGATTGGAATTTTCATTACTGCCATTTTGGATTATAGAAATAGCCTCAATTCCTTGATGTAATTTTTCGGCATAGTCTACCATTTTTTCAGGTGCCAATTGATACATTTTTTGCAACTGTTCCAAAGTATCAGTCCATTCGTCCTTTCTAAAGTAAGTGCCTCCCCAAACTGGTCGACCGTCAGGTAATGCGACAATATTTAAAGGCCAACCACCATGACCTGTCATAATTTGCACCGCTTTCATATAAACAGCGTCCACGTCGGGACGTTCTTCTCGGTCTACTTTGATATTGACGAAATGAGCGTTCATTACAGCCGCAACAGCTTCATTTTCGAAACTTTCGTGTTCCATTACATGACACCAATGGCAAGCCGAGTAACCAATACTGATAATGATAAGTTGGTTCTTTTCTTTGGCTTCGGCCAAAGAAGTGCTGTTCCAAGCTTTCCAAAAGACTGGATTATTGGCGTGTTGTAATAAATAGGGACTGGTTTCTAAGTGAAGCTCGTTCATTTTTCTGTTGCTAAAAAAAGCGTTTCGGTATAGAAACGCTTTGGTATTGTATGGTTAAGCATTTGCCGCTTCGACTATAATTGTATCGTCATTGAGCATTGTTTTAAGTAAACTTTCGATTCCGCTTTTTAAAGTAAATGTTGAAGAAGGACATCCGCTGCACGCACCTTGTAAAATAACTTTCACTACTTTATCTTCTTCGTTATACGATTCAAAAGTAATATTGCCACCATCTGCAGCTACGGCTGGTTTTACGTATTCTTCTAAAATATTGATGATTTTTTGTGAAGTAACGTCTAGATTGTCAAAGTCTTCGGTTTTTTTAGTTTCCTCAACAAGTGTTTCTTGAACAAAATTTTCTTCTAAAACTGTTCCGCCGTTTTCAATAAACTGTTTGATATAACTTCTTAATTCCAATGTAATTTCATCCCAATTATTAATGTCATATTTAGTAACTGAAATGTAATTTTCGTCAATAAAAATTTCCTTTACATAAGGGAATTTGAATAATTCTTTTGCCAAAGGAGACGAAGCTGTTTGATCAATATTTTTAAATTCGACAGCCGTTCTAGTTAGCATTCGACTTACTACAAATTTTAAAGCAGATGGGTTTGGAGTGGTTTCGCCGTAAACCGTGATGGGTTGTTTTTTTGCTTTGTTTTCGTCCTGTTTGATGATAATTCCTCCGTCATTAACGAATTTCTCAATTTGTTCTGCAACCGCTTCTTTTACATCATCCCATTCCACAATGCTAAAACGTTCAACCGCAATAAAATTACCGGAGATATATACTGTTTTTACGAAAGGCAAGTAAAAAAGTTGTTGTGCTAAAGGAGAAGCTCCCGCCTCATCAATGTTTTTGAATTCGAAATTTTCATTTTGAGTGATAAAATCAGGAAATTCAAATTTTAATATAGTTGGATTTTGGGTTTCTTTTATGGTAACTTTTGTCATGAGTTTTATTTTTTTGCAAATTTACTAAAGTTATTTTCTTTGAATCGTTATATTTGATAATTAAATACAATACTATCATAGTATTAACGTTAGTTTAAGAAATTAAATACCGCAAATGGTGTATACAAAATTAAAATTTTTATTTCTTGTTTTCTTAATTCAATTTTCTTCAAATGCCCAAGAAGGAATTCCGGTATACTCAGATTATTTGACGGACAATTATTATTTAATCCATCCGTCTATGGCTGGTGCTGCCAATTGTGATAAGATACGTCTAACTGGGCGTAAACAATGGTTGGGTCAAGAAGATGCACCAGAGTTACAAACAGTGAGTTTTAATAGTAGAGTTGGAGAAAAATCGGGAGCGGGAATAATTATTTTTAATGATAAAAACGGCTATCATTCTCAAAAAGGAGTAAAACTGACCTATGCCCATCATTTGATGTTTTCTAGAGATGAAATTGATTTGAATCAGTTGTCTTTTGGTATGAGTGCAGGGTTCATTCAAAGTCAATTGGATGAAACTACTTTTACAGATTATGACCCGATTGTTTTTGGACAAGTTCAAAAGAGTTCTTATTTTAATGTTGATTTTGGGATGTCTTATAATTTCTTGAATTTTTATGCACATGCTACGGTTCAAGGTGCTATTGAAACTCGAAGAGCTTTGTATAGTGATTTTGAAAGTAATAATTTAAGAAAATACTTATTGAGTACAGGATATGTTTTTGGAAATAAAGAAACTTTCCTATGGGAGCCTTCTATGTTATTCCAATTAATTGATAGGACAAAAGAAAAATTAGTCGATTTTAATATTAAAGTACATAAAGAATTACCCATAGGTACTATTTGGGGAGGTTTATCTTACAGGAGAAGTTTTGAAGGAGCCCAATATTTGACAACAACTGGAGTTGCCAGTCAGAAATTACAATATATTACTCCTTTCTGTGGGTTCAATTATAAAAAAATCATGATTGCATATACTTATTCAAAAGTCTCAGGACCTGTATTATTTGATACAGGAGGATATCATCAGATAACTTTGGGAATGGATTTGTTTTGTAAAAGAGAACATTATGATTGTCATTGTCCTGCTATTAATTAATTTTATGTTATTTCATGTTAGTTAAATCAGTTAATGGGAAGTCTCCCGTAATTCCAGAAGATTGTTATGTTGCTGAAAATGCAACTATTGTTGGCGAGGTAACTTTTGGACATTCCTGTAGCGTGTGGTTTAATGCGGTTATTCGTGGTGATGTGAATTCTATTGCTATAGGAAATAAAGTGAATATTCAAGATGGTGCAGTTATTCATTGTACCTATCAAAAGCATCCTACTTTTATTGGAAATAATGTATCTATTGGCCATAATGCCATTGTGCATGGTTGTACTATTAAAGATAACGTCTTAATTGGTATGGGAGCTATTGTGATGGATAATTGTGTGATAGAAAGTAATTCAATAGTTGCGGCAGGTTCTGTTATTACTCAAAATACTGTGGTGGAGTCAGGAACGATTTGGGCAGGAGTCCCTGCTAAAAAAGTAAAAGAAATTAATCAATCTGATTTTGCTGGAGAAATTGAGCGTATCTCGAACAACTATGTGATGTATTCGAATTGGTTTAAAGAAGAGTAGGTTGTTTTAAAAATCTATTTGTTCTACTTTATATTTTCTTTCTAAGATTTCATATAATACCTTAGTGTCTGTATTGGAATAGAAAACAGGTTCAGGTGTTTTTAAATTAGAAATACCTACTTTTTCTTGTAGTACTTTTTGCGTTTGTCTTGCCACGGCTTGCCCTGAATCTATTATTTGAATGTGTTTAGGTAGTATTTTCTTTATTTGGGGAATCAAATACGGATAGTGACTACATCCTAATACTAAATAGTCAATATTGGCTTCAATCATTGGTTGTAAATAGGATTGAAGTAATGTATCCATTTCTGGGGAATTGATTTGACCTCCTTCAATAAGTTGAACTAGACCGTGACCTACCTGTTCAACGATTGTAGTATCTTGATACATTTCGATTGCTTTGTGGAATAATTCACTGTTAAGAGTTCCTTTGGTAGCTAATATTCCAACAGTTTGTGTTTTTGAATTGTTGACTGCAGGTTTTATAGCAGGTTCAATGCCAATGAAAGGTACATTATATTTGGCTCTTAATTCTTGGATAGCATTTGTAGTAGCCGTGTTGCAAGCAACAACGATTAATTTGCATTTCATTTTGAGTAGAAAATCGGTGTTTTTCATACTCAACGCTATAATTTCTTGTTTTGTTTTTTGTCCGTAAGGGGCATTTTTACTGTCGGCAAGGTAGATGGTTTTCTCGTTGGGAAGTAATTGGTGTATTTCTTGCCAAATTGAGGTGCCTCCAATGCCTGAGTCAAAAATTCCGATAGGTTGGTTATTCTCCATAGAAACAAAGTTACAAGCTACATTTTAAATTTCCTATATTTTTATATTGTGTCAAAAAAAAACTGCTCGCCTTAATTTTAGGAACGAGCAGTTTATGTATTTTTATCTGGGTTATTTTAGAAACCTAAATCTTTTTTTACATCAGCAGTCAAATTTGGACCATCAGCTAATAAAAGAGAAGAACCGTCTAATACGTATTGAAAACCTTTTGCTTTTCCTACTTTTTGAATAGAAGCTCTCACTTTTTCCATTAATGGTTTTACAATATCTGATTCTTTTTGTTGCAATTCTTTTTGAGCATTATCTCTAAAGTCAACAATTCTTTTTTGCATATCTTGAACTTCTTTAGAACGTTCGCCATTTATAGCCTCAGTAACAGTAGCTGCTTCTGCTTCGTATTTTTTTAATTTTGCTTGGTACTCTTCTACCATTTTTTTGTAATCAGCGTCATAAGTAGTGCTTAATTTCTCTAGTTGTTTTTGAGCATCTAACATAGCAGGCATTTTGGCCATAATATCATTTACATCTACGTGAGCTGTTTTTGCTTGTGCTGAAATAGTTTGACTTGCTCCTAAGATTAGTATTGCAGCGATTAATAAAGTCTTGATTTGTTTCATTGTTTTAAGGTATTTAATAATTAATTTTTATTTTTATTTGCTTTTAATTTTTCTTCAGCTGCTTTTTTTGCAGCTGCTCTTTCTTCTATAATTTTGTTTCGTTTTTCTTCTAATGCTTTTTTATTGGCTTCAATAATTTTTTTACGATCGTCTAACGCTTTTTGTTTTTCTAATGCTTGTTTTTGCTTAGCTGCTTCAATTTTAATTTTTGTAGAATCAACTACTTTATTATTTGTTGTGACTTTTTCAGAAATCGTGCCATTTTTTTTAGCTTCTCTTTCTTCGATTGCTTTTTTTCTTTTCTCTTCTAAAGCCTTTTTATTTTCTTCAATAATTTTTTTACGTTCTTCAATAATTTTTACTTTTTCCTCGGCTTGTTTTTTTCGTGCTAATTCTGACGCTTCTAATTTCTCTTGAGCAATTTTAGCTGCATCCGCTTTAGCTTCAACGGTATTAGAACTAGCAGTGTTGTTTTTTCTAGCTTCTTTTTCTTCGGCTAATTTTTTTCTTCGTTCTTCAAATTCTTTTTTCTTCGTTTCTTGTTGCAGTTTTCGTTCTGCTATTAATTTTTCTCGAGCTTCTTTTTTCTCGTCTAATGCTTTTTGTCTGTCCTTTAAACCCGGATTTTCATCAAGTGCATCTTCTTTTTTCTCTTTTTCTTCTAACTCTTTTTGTTGTTTCTTAGTTAGTTGCTCTCTTTTTTCAGTTCTATTCAATACGCGTAATACTTGATCGCTGATATCAAATCGTTTCGCTGCAAAAAGCATTGTTAAATCAGATGACTTGTCAAATATGAAATCATATTGTTTTGCCTCGGCTATATCTTGTACTGTTGTGAAAACTTGATCTTGAACGGGTTTTGCTAAAACTAATTTTTGCTGCATTAAATCCCCATTGGCGCCAAATCTTTTTTGTTGGTACTCTAAAACTTCTTTTTCCAAGAATTTAATTTCAGTTTCGCGTTCTTCAATTAGTTCTTTTGTTAAAAGTGGTTTTTCAATTTTTAATACTTCGACAAGTTTTTGTATCTCATTTTTCTTTGTTTCAATTTCTTGTTTCCATTTTTGAGCTTTTTGCTCTAATTCGTTTTGAGCCTCAGTATAATTGGATACATTTTGTAAAATGTATTCCATATCGATATATCCAATTTTGGGGCTTTTTGTCTGCGCCTGAACAGTACTTATTCCAATTAGGGTTAAAAGTAGAAATAAAAATTGTTTTCTCATAACTTTTGTTGTTTTGGAAAATGAAACAAATTTTTAGAACTGTTGTCCAATGATGAAATGGGTTTCCCAACCATTAGGTGTTGTTTGTCCTGGTAAAGCGTCAAATCCTTTAGCAAAATCGATACCTAGTAATCCAAATGCAGGCATGAAAACTCGTAGCCCAACCCCTGCTGAACGGTTTAAAGCAAATGGATTATAATTCTTGAATTTATCAAACGAAGAACCTGCTTCCAAGAAGGCTAACGCATAAATTGATGCTGAAGCTTTAAGGGTGATAGGATAACGCATTTCTAAAGAAAATTTATTATAGATAGTAGCTCCTAATTGTTCTCCAGCACTATTGATTGGTGTTAACGAATTATTAGGATATCCTCTTAATTGGATAGTTTCTCTCCCGTCCATTGCATACATCGCCATTCCATCACCTCCTAAATAGAATCTTTCAAAAGGAATAGCTCCACGGTTTTGGTTATAAGCTCCCATAAATCCAAATTCAGATAAACTACGTAATACTAATTTACCATATATTTTGGTGTACCAATCTGCTTTGAATTTTATTTTGTAATACTCTAGCCAGTTGAATTTTTTCTGGTCTACTTTAGAGGGGTCTGCCGCTGCATCTTGATAGTTAGCTACGCTATTTGGATATGGGTTAGATGAAGTTGGTACGGCTTCTAGTAAATCACCTTCGTTAACTTGTATTCCATTACTACCCGTATAGCTTGTACCTGTATATTTGTATTTATAGGCTTCCTGATCCCCTAAAGTTTGATAATTGGTTTTGCTAAACAAAGAATATGGCGGGGTTAATTTTGCCGAAACACTAAATTCAGATCCGTAAGTTGGAAAAATTGGGTTCACCCCTTTGTTACTTCGTGTTATTCCAATAGTATAAGCTAAGTTTCTTGAAGTGCCATCACCAAAAGTAAATAAACCGGTATTGTAATTATTTAAATCGTAATGTTGGTAACTTAATGATTGAGATAACACAAAGAAATCATCTGGTACTGTTAATCGTTTGGCAATCCCTACAGATAATGTTAAAATGCTAAAACTTTTAGTTTTATCTACTTTGTATGTAATGTAGTTGTTCAAGTATTGTTGACTATACGATAAGGAAGTGCTGAATTGTACCGGTTTTTTACCGCCAAACCATGGCTCTGAAAATGAAGCACTATATGTCTTGAAGTAAGTACTAGCTTGTAATCTCAAAGATACTTTTTGACCATCTCCCATAGGAAGCGGTTTGTATGAATCTTTTTTAAATATATTTCTTGCTGAGAAGTTGTTGAATGAAAGTCCTAAAGTTCCAATGAATCCTCCGCCTCCATAACCTCCTTGAAGTTCAATTTGACTGGCTCCTTTTTCAGCTAAATGGTATTCGATATCTACTGTTCCTGCACCTGAATCCACATTTTTGAATTTTGGATCAATCGTTTCTGGGTCAAAAAAACCTAGTTGCCCAATCTCACGAATGGTTCTAACTAATTCTTCTTTGCTGTATTTTTCTCCTGGTTTTGTGCGTAATTCACGGTATATTACTTGATCATTTGTTTTGTCATTTCCAACAACTGTTATTTTATTGAAGTAAGCAATTGGGCCTTCGGTAACACGAACTTCAAAATCGATAGTATCATTTGCTGTTTTTACCTCAACTGCATTTATACTAGAGAATAAATAGCCATTATTTTGGTACAAATTAGTAATATCTTCTCCATCTGGTTTTGATTTATCCGCAATTCTTTTTTCTAATAACACTCCATTGTAAACATCTCCTTTTTTTAACCCTAAGATTCTACTTAGACCTTGGTCGGAATATACCGTATTTCCTAAGAATTTTATGTCTCCAAAATAATATTTGTTGCCTTCTTCTACTTTGACTTTAACCGCCAAGGTGTTCTTTTCTTTATTGTAAGAAACGGTGTCAGAAATAATACGGGCATCTCTAAATCCTTTTTCTTTGTAAACATCTATTACTTTTTCTAAGTCAGATTTGTATTTATCCTTGATGAATTTAGATGCTTTGAAAAGACGTGTAATTTTTCTCTGTTTGGTGTCTTTCATTGCTTTTCGCAAAGCCTTGTCGGACACTTTAGTATTTCCAATAAAATCTATTTCTTCGATTTTTACCTTAGTGCCTTTATCAATACTTACAAGCATATTTACTTGATTGATTGTAGTAGTGTCGATAACTGTATTGATGTTTACTTTGGTGTTGTAAAATCCGTCTTTTTTGTATTTATTTTCAATATAATTTTTGGTGGTTGTAATTAAATTTTCGTTTACAACTTTGTTTTCAGTTAGTCCATTGTCTTTGATTAAACCTTCTGTTTTATTTTTTTTAATACCTACAAAACGCACCTTATTTAATTTAGGTAATTCTTCGAGGTTTAGATCAAGATAGATACTGTCATTTTCTATTTTATTGATATAAAAAGAGATTTCGTTAAATAATCCTAATTTTCCTAATTTCTTAATTGCACTACTTATTTCTTCTCCAGGAATACTGATTTCTTTTCCTTTTTCTAGCCCTGTAAAAGTGACTACAGTTTGAGTGTTAAAAGTGATTTTACCCACCACGCTTACGTCAGCTAAAATGTATTTTTTTCCTTGGTCAAAAGGAACTCTATCTTGTGCTTTTGCTTGGAATACACTTCCAAAAATAAGTAGGCAAAGGGCTATTTTGATGCTTTTTTGTAACACTAAAAAATTATTTAATTTGTTCGCTTGTTTTTCCAAATCTACGTTCTCTTTTTTGATAACTAAGGATAGCCTCATATAAATCTTCTTCTTTAAAGTCAGGCCACAAGATATCTGTAAAATATAACTCTGCGTAGGCTATTTGCCACAGCAAAAAATTACTTATTCTATGTTCTCCACTAGTTCGTATTAATAAATCTACCTCTGGTAAATTTTGCGTGTAAAGATGCTCATTTATAATGGAATCGTCAATACTGTCGATTGAAATTATATTATTTTTAACTTTATCACTAATTTTTTTGACTGCACTTACAATTTCTTCCCTAGAACCATAGCTTAAAGCAAGTGTTAAGGTTAAGTGAGTATTGTCTTTTGTTTTGTTGATTACTTCTTGAAGTTCTTTTTGTGCTGTTGCTGGTAATTTGTCTAAATTACCAATAGCATTCATTTTTATATTGTTACGGTCTAATGTAGGTAATTCTTTTTTTAGTGAATTCACTAAAACTCTCATTAAAGCTTCGACTTCTAGTTTTGGTCGGTTCCAATTTTCAGTAGAAAAGGCATATAAAGTCAAGTTTTCTATTCCTAATTTAGCACAAGCTTCAATGATTTTTTTTACAGATTTAGTGCCGCTTTCGTGTCCCAAGGCGCGTAAAAGGCCTCGTTGTTTAGCCCAACGACCATTTCCGTCCATAATGATGGCGAGGTGTTTTGGGAGTTTATTTTTGTCGATACTATTTATTAAATCCATTTTATTCTGCGCAAAAGCAAGGTTTATTACCAAAGGTATAGGTTAAGGTTATACCTGAAAACACGTACCAATCGTTATTATTTTGATTGCCAAACTGAATTGGTTGCCAATTTTCATTTCTGGGAGAACTCCCGTCAATGTCATCTGCAAATGTGTATCTAGCTCCTATTTCCAAACCAAGCACAAAATTAGAAGTTAAATTGGATTTTACACCTAAAATTATCGGTAATGCAAGAGTTTTTTGTTTTGAGTCAAATTCTGCCTGTCCGTATTTGTAAAATAAACTATCATAAAAGCTTAGACTTAGCCCCGTAAAGACATACGGAGTGATTTTTCTTTCTAACGGATTGTATATGTTAAAATCAAAAAAATTAAATTCAATACCTCCTGACAATTCTTTTATAGTATTTTGAAAGGAAAGGCCTCTAGTTATTCTTCGTATTTCATCTGAGTTAATATCCTTAGATTCTAACTTGGATTGTATGTACGAAAATCGCCAAGAGTGACGCGGTGTTGTATTCCATTTGTAGAGTAAACCAAACGCTGGGCTATTGGGGTTAATATATGTAGTCGAGCCAACATCTCCAATAAAGTTACTTCCGCCAACAAAAATGCCTAACTCATTAATTTGAGCTTGGGTAGTTGCAAAGCAAAAGAAACTAATTAATACAAGAATGACTTTATTCATTGAAATAATAAAATGTGCGCAAATATAAGAATTATGAATCCGAATCAATGCTAGTTATTGTAAATGTGTTTTCTCTCTAATTTTGATAATCAGTATGTTGATTTCTAATTCAAAAAGGAACAATCTAAACGATAAAAAACACTAGAATCGTATGCAGCGCATTTAATTTCTTTTATCCTCACCCCAAAGTAATTTGTTGCGCAAGGTTTTTAAGAAGGTTTCTTCTGGGATTTCAATCATATTAATTTCGAAAGGATTTTTTTTGATAATTAAAACCGATTCGTTTTTAACAGTAGTTACCCGGGAGTCAAGCGAAACTAAATATTGATCTTCACGACCTGTTACACGAAGTTTGATCTCGGTGTCGTCTGGAATAACAAGCGGTCTGGCATTTAAATTATGAGGTGCAATAGGAGTGATTACTAGGCTTTTTACCTCTGGAGTTAAAATAGGACCTCCGCAACTCATAGAATATCCTGTAGATCCCGTTGGAGTGGAGATAATTAAGCCGTCTGCCCAATACGAATTTAGAAATTCATCGTTCAAATACGTTTCTATGGTAATCATCGAGGTAGTGTCTTTTCTGCTTACGGTGATTTCATTCATGGCAAAGTTAATTTCTTTGATAGCCTCGTTTTCAGGTGAACAATCTAGCCCAAGTAATGTTCGTTTAGAAATGCTGTATTTTTTATCGATTACAAATTGTAAGAACGAATCGATATTTTCTTTTTGAACTGTAGCCAAGAAGCCTAATCGACCTGCATTGATGCCTAAAATAGGGACTCCAGAATTACGCACCAAAGTAGCGGCTCGCAAAATGGTTCCGTCTCCACCAATACTGATTAAAAGATCAAAACTAGTGTCTAATTCGGTATGAGATGAGAAGGTTTGGTAGGTTTCGTGGATAATGTCTTTTTCGTACAACATTTCAAGAAATGCCGATTCGATAATTAGCTCAACATTGTTCTTTTTAAAAAAAACAAAAATGTCTTTAATAATCGGTTCTGTACTATTGAGGTAATATTGTCCGTAGATGGCTATTTTCATTTGCTATTGGTGTAACGCGAAATTAAATGTTTAGGTATTTGTCCAAATAATCAGAACGTTCTTTTAGATTATTGATGTAATTGTCTTCGTTATGTTCTGATATAATTTCATAATTGTAGCGTCTGAAGGTTTGAATGATATCATTCATAATGCCTATTGTTACTTTAATGGTAATTTCGATGGTTTCGTTATCTGAATCAGAAACAAAAAGTCCCAATAATTTTCCATTATTGCTTTCTACAATCTGAGTAATTTGACTCATAGAGTAGTCAATCAAGGCTTTTTTTACAATGATGATGCCTCCGGCTTCTTTAATGAAAGGCGTTTCGTGAAAAAATCGCATAATGTCAACCAACTCATAGTAGCCCACATAGTGATTATTTTCATCCAAAACAGGAACTATGTCAGTATGATTTTTACCAAAAGCTTCCAAAACATCTAACCAAATCATATTGGGTCTTACAAAAAAGGGTTCCAAAGTGTATTTGTAATCGCCTACTTTTTTGTCGGTGTCAAAAGTTTCTAAATCATCAGCTACTATGCTACCAATGTAAATTCCCTCTTCCAAAACTGGAAAATGAGAAAAAGTTGCATCCATAAAAAAGTCTTGTGCAGCAAGAACAGTTTCTTGGCTGTCAATGGCTCTAAAGTCGTTATTGATGTAGTCTGTAATTGCTGTCATAAAAATCAATCCTCAATAAGTATGCAAAATAATCAAAAAAAGACAGAAACTCCTACCTTTTACTTTGTATTTTTGTATCCGCAAAATAGTTTTTTAAAACCAATCCTAGTTGTATGACAAAGTTAAGTGTAAATATCAACAAAATAGCTACTTTACGAAATGCTCGTGGCGGAAATGTGCCTGATTTGCTGAAAGTCGCTACTGATATTCAAAAATTTGGGGCACAAGGCATCACTATTCATCCACGTCCAGACGAGCGTCATATTCGCTATCAAGATGCGTGCGATTTGAAATCGATTGTGTATACCGAGTACAATATAGAAGGGAATCCACAACATAATTTCATTGATTTGGTTTTAGAATGCAAACCAGACCAAGTAACTTTAGTTCCCGATGCTATTGGTGCAATAACCTCTTCAGCAGGATGGGATACGGTAAAAAATCAAGCGTATTTGACTGAGATTATTCAAGAATTTCAACGCAATGGTATTCGAACTTCAATTTTTGTTGATCCCGTTCTAGAAATGATTGAAGGTGCAAAAAAAACAGGCACCGACCGAATCGAGTTGTACACAGAAGCCTTTGCAC
>JACCDW010127932.1_pt1 | contig 55149 bp, 51 predicted proteins | sample 7449781 | NCBI WGS metagenome assembly JACCDW01 (sample SAMN15323449, study PRJNA562643) | freshwater metagenome | isolation source: river surface water | place: USA:Blue River Watershed | collected 2017-08-18
AAGAAATTCTCGTTGCCGGTTGCTGGCTGGCGTGGCCCAGACGAGTCCTCGAAATAGGCGTTACTCGTGATTGAAGAAATCTACATCCGTGATTTGGGTGTCATTCAAGAAGCGCGACTTTCCTTTGGCCCAGGCCTAACCGTCATTACCGGTGAAACCGGTGCCGGAAAAACCATGGTGCTTTCCGCATTGGGTTTGTTGCTCGGCGAGCGTTCTGACAGCTCATCGATTCGTCGCGGCCAAGAACAGGCATTCGTTGAAGGTCGCTGGTTTCTCAAAAGCAACACCGATGCAGCGACCCAGGTAGCCGAACGTCTTGCTGAAGCTGGTGCAGAGATTTCTGACGGCGAGCTAATCATGAATCGCTCAGTTTCCAGCGAGGGCCGTGGCCGGGCATCGGTGTCTGGTAAGGCCGCGCCAATAAACCTACTTAGCGAGCTAGGTGAGAAGTTGGTTGTGGTGCACGGTCAGTCTGATCAGATTCGACTAAAAAGCGCCATTGCCCAACGCGAGGCACTGGATCAATTTGCCGGAGTGGCACAACTTCTTGCTGACTACCAATCTCACTTCCAAGCCTGGAAGTTGTCTAGTCAGAAACTAAACGAGATTCAGTCGGCGCTTGATGAGCGCGCCAGAGAAGCGGCCCAGCTTCGTGCCGCCGTTGACGAACTTGAGGCTGCGGATCCAAAGCCGGGTGAAGATCAAGAACTCACCGATAAAGCCAACCGTCTAACTCACGTTGAAGAGCTTCGAATAGCCGCTAGCGCCGCTCATGAGGCAATCTCTAGCGAAACCTTTGACGGAGCAACCGATGCAATTGGTCTGATTGGAATTGCACGTCGTGCTCTTGAGCAAGTATCCGCGCACGACCAGGAACTCGAAAAAATTGCGGAGTCGCTAAAGCAACTCGGTTACCAACTAAACGATCTCTCAGCAGAGATTTCAGGCTACCTAGATGGACTAGACGGCGATTCGGCTCGCGAACTTGAGACCATTCAGGAGCGCCGTGCCGTACTTAACACTTTGCTGAGAAAGTATGGTCCAACTCTTGAAGACGTAATCAAGATGCGCGAGACCGCCAGTGATCGCCTTTTGGAACTTGATTCCTCATCTGATTTGATTGAACAGCTGCAGCAGCAAGTTGAGCAAGAGCACCAGGCCATGACCTTGGCCGTCGAAAAGCTTTCTGCTGCTCGCAGCAAGGCAGCGAAGCAACTTGCTGAGCAAGTAACCGCTGAACTCGCCGCATTGGCTATGGTCGGTTCAACGCTTGTAGTTGACGTCGTTGAGGCGGCAGAGTTCGGGGCATTTGGCAAAGATCAGGTTTCGATCCAACTTTCTTCGTATCCGGGTGCCGAACCAAGGCCGCTAGGTAAAGGCGCCAGCGGTGGTGAGCTTTCGCGAATCATGCTTGCGATTGAAGTTGTCTTGGCGCAATCTGAGCAAGCGCCAACTTTCATCTTCGACGAAGTAGACGCCGGTGTCGGCGGTGCCGCAGCAATTGAAGTGGGGCGTAGGCTCGCCATGCTGGCCAAGCAAGCACAGGTAATTGTGGTGACTCACCTGGCCCAGGTGGCTGCCTATGCAAATCAGCACCTCCGAGTTCTGAAAAATAGCACCGATGAATTCACCGCAACCGATGTCGTTGCCCTGAATAACGAAGACCGAGTAAACGAACTGGCTCGCATGCTCTCGGGCATGCCTGAATCTGACTCCGGTCGCACTCACGCGGCTGAATTGCTCGCTAAAGCTCACGCCGAATTCGCCTAAATCCCACTCATTTAAAGGTCGTCAGCATGTCGCTGGGTCATCGGGGTTGGGGTTCGCTGGTAGGGTTAAATTCCATGGCAGAAGCAATGGATTCCGGTATCACACGTCACATTTTCGTCACCGGAGGTGTTGCATCATCACTTGGTAAGGGCCTAACCGCTTCCAGTCTTGGCAACCTACTTCGCGCCCGCGGCCTCAAAGTCGTAATGCAAAAACTGGATCCCTATCTAAATGTGGATCCCGGCACAATGAACCCTTTTCAGCACGGTGAGGTTTTTGTCACCGATGACGGTGCCGAAACAGATCTTGATATCGGCCACTACGAGCGTTTTCTTGACATTAACCTTGGTCAGTCAGCCAACGTAACCACCGGGCAGATTTACTCAACAGTGATTGCTCGTGAGCGCCGCGGTGAGTATTTGGGTGACACCGTTCAGGTTATTCCACACATTACCAACGAGATTAAGCGCCGCATGCGTTTACAGTCGCACGATGTGCCGGCACCAGATGTGATCATCACCGAGATTGGTGGAACCGTTGGTGACATTGAATCGCAGCCTTTTATTGAGGCCGCTCGACAAATTCGTCACGAAGTTGGTCGCGACAATGTCTTCTACATTCACGTTTCACTGGTTCCTTACCTAGCAGCATCTGGTGAGCTCAAGACCAAGCCAACTCAGCACTCGGTGGCCACCCTTCGATCAATTGGTATTCAGCCTGACGCAGTGGTCTGCCGCACCGATCGCGCGCTGCCAGACTCAATCAAGAACAAAATCGCATTGATGTGTGACATCGATAAGAAAGCGGTTATCACAGCCGCCGACGCATCAAGCATCTATGACGTCCCTACCGTACTTAACGAGGAGGGCCTAGACACTTACGTTATCGAGCGCTTAGGACTCAAGGAAAAGGCTGGTGAAGTTGACTGGAGCCGTTGGCAGGGTGTGCTTGATGCGGTTCACAATCCCAAGCACGAAGTTCGAATTGGCCTCGTGGGCAAGTACATTGACCTTCCTGATGCCTACTTATCAGTTACCGAGGCAATTCGTGCCGGTGGTTTCGCCAACATGGCAAAGGTCAACATCAAGTGGATCGCCTCCGACGATTGTGAAACAGAAGAAGGCGCGCGCGAGGCACTTGCCGATGTTGACGCAATCTGCATTCCCGGTGGATTTGGCGTTCGTGGCATTGAGGGCAAGCTTGGCGCCTTGAAATTTGCTCGCGAAAACAAGATTCCTGCCTTGGGCCTATGCCTTGGTCTGCAGTGCATGGTTATTGAATACGCCAGAAACGTAGTTGGCCTGGAAGGCGCATCCTCAACCGAGTTTGATGAAGACGCAAAGTACCCGGTAATTGCGACCATGGCCGAGCAGGTGGACATCATTGCTGGTGGCGACATGGGTGGAACCATGCGACTTGGTTTGTACACCGCAAAGTTAAAGCCAGGCTCGATTGTGGCTGAGGTTTATGGCTCAGAGTCCGTTGATGAACGTCACCGTCATCGCTACGAAGTAAACAACACCTACCGAGACCAAATCTCGGCCAAGGGTTTGGTGTTCTCTGGAACTTCACCAGACGATCACCTAGTTGAGTTTGTTGAACTTCCTCGCGAGGTTCACCCATACTACGTAGCCACTCAGGCTCACCCTGAATTCCGTTCTCGTCCAACTAAAGCCCACCCGCTATTCAAGGGTCTGGTAGTTGCCGCGATTGAGCGCCAAGCTTCGAACAAATTGTTCGAGGTATCCGGTTCTTAGAAGCTATGCCAAAAGACCAAAACGCCTCGCTTAGTGTTTCTAGGCGAGACGTTGTCTTTAACGGAAAAATATGGGACGTGGTCAGCGAAACTTTCGACTACCAAGGCCAGCAATTGGTTCGCGAATTCGTGGCCCACCCGGGAGCGGTTGCGGTAATCGCACTTAACGAGCAACAAGAAATTTTGCTAATCAAGCAGTATCGCCACCCGGTCCGTGAGTACCTCTGGGAAGTCCCGGCAGGCTTATTGGATATGCCGGGTGAATCTCGCCTAGAGGCAGCTAAGCGTGAGCTGTTGGAAGAAACCGGATACATCGCGAACGACTGGCAAGAGCTGATTGAATTTCACACAACTCCAGGTGGCAACGATGAAACCATCTCAATTTTTCTTGCTAAAGATCTCAGGTTGCAGGGCCACGATTTTGAACTAGAGGGTGAAGAGGTGGACCTTGAGGTTCGCTGGGTACCACTAGCCGATGTGCTCTCAAGTGTCATGCAATCACAAATGCGCAGCCCAAGCGCAGGATACGGAATCATGGCACTTGCTCATCAGCTTGGTGTGAGCATCAATGACTGAAAATCAAATACCAAAACTGGTAGACGCATACCTGAGACACCTAACCATCGAACGTGGAATGGCCAAGAACACGATTGCCGCATATCGCGCCGACCTCGCCAGATACGTTGCCTTTTTAGAGACCAAAGGCATCAACTCTCCAGGTCAGATCACAGAACTTGTCATCACCGATTTTGCCGAGTCGCTGAAAGTTACATCGGGGTTGATTTCTAGTTCCGTGGCTCGTGTCTTAGCCGGTGTGCGAGGACTGCATAAATTTTGGCTTCTCGAAAACATCACTCCCGGAGATGTCGCCGCGGCGGTCAAGCCACCCAAGAGTCCACGAAATCTGCCGAAGGCCATAACCGTTGAGCAGATTGAGAAGTTGTTAGCCGCCGCGGGTCCAGACCCTGTTGCAAAATACGGTGCCGACGATAACGCAATGGCAGCCGACCCGGTAAGGGTTCGTGATCGCGCGATGCTGGAACTTCTTTATGCCACGGGTGCCCGTATCAGTGAGCTAATCAACCTAGACCTAGATGACCTGGTAGATCCAACCCTGGTTCGCCTGTTTGGAAAGGGCTCCAAGGAGCGGATTGTGCCGGTGGGTGGTTACGCTCAGCGCGCCCTGGAGGCTTATCTGGTCAGGACTAGGCCAACCCTGGTGGGCAAGGGCAAAGGCACTCCAGCACTGTTCTTGAATCAGCGCGGTGGCAGACTAAGTCGCCAGAGCGCCTGGCAGATAATCAGCGAGGCTGCCAGAGTTGCAGAAATCCCGGGGGAGATCTCACCACACACCTTTAGGCACTCATTTGCCACCCATCTGCTGGAGGGCGGGGCAGACGTCCGCGTAGTTCAGGAGTTGCTTGGGCACTCATCGGTGGCCACCACCCAGATCTACACCCTGGTCACGGTGGACAAACTGCGGGAAATTTACGGAACAGCTCACCCGCGCGCACGCCGCTAGAAAACCACCAAAAGCCGGCCCGATAGGCCTGCTGCCGGATTTTTGGGCTCGCCCCGGCAGGTAGGCTAGAAGCCGATTCAAACGTAATTTCGGGAGGAAATCATGGCTAAGGCAACCGCGGATACCCGCTTCGCCACCCCAAAGCCGTTGAAGTCCCATGGCCCGGCGCGCATCATCGCAATGTGCAATCAAAAGGGTGGCGTTGGTAAGACCACCACGTCAATCAACATGTCAGCAGCGCTCGCCGAATACGGGCGCAAGGTTCTGCTTATTGATTTTGATCCCCAGGGTGCGCTATCGGCAGGCTTAGGCATCAACGCCCACGATGCCACCACAATTTACGACCTGATGCTCGATCGCACGATTGATCCGCGCAGCGCGATTCAACACACCGATAATCCAAACCTCGACGTGATTCCGGCAAACATTGAACTCTCAGCTGCTGAGATGAAATTGGTCAATGAAATTGCTCGCGAACAGATTCTGGCAAAAATCCTCAAGCAAGTTGCCGATGATTACGACGCAATCATTATTGACTGCCAGCCATCACTTGGTCTTCTAACCGTGAACGCACTCACCGCGGCCCACGGTGTGATTATTCCGCTGGCCACCGAATTTTTTGCACTTCGTGGTGTGGCAATCCTTGAAGACATCATCGGAAAAGTCAAAGAGGGATTGAACCCTGCGCTGCAATTGGATGGCATTTTGGCAACCATGGTCGACAACCGCACCTTGCACTCTCGTGAAGTGCTTGATCGCCTAAAGGAAGCGTTCGGCGACAAACTTTTCAAAACTGTTATTCCTAGAACCGTTAAGTTTCCCGACGCCACCGTTGCTCAGGCACCAATCACCGAATTTGCACCAACTTCAGATGCGGCTGAGGTTTACCGCACCGTCGCTAAGGAGTTGGTCGCCCGTGGCGGTGTTGCTTAACTCTGACCTAACTCAAGAATCAGATAAGGGCTCTGGCTTTGCAGTAAAGCTAGGCAACTTTGACGGACCGTTTGACCTTTTGCTTTCGCTCATCTCAAAGCACGAGATGGACATTACAGAAATTGCACTCAGCAAGGTCACCGATGAATTCATTTCTTACCTGAAGACTCTTGATGAAGAAGAAGAGATGGATCAGGCCAGTGAATTCTTGGTGATTGCAGCCACACTGCTTGATCTAAAGATCGCCGGTCTACTGCCAAAGGGTGAAGTTGTAGATGCCGAAGATGTTGCTTTGCTTGAGGCCCGAGACCTGCTGTTCGCTCGATTGCTGCAGTACCGCGCATTCAAAGAGATCTCCAGCTACTTCAGCACAGCAATGGCCCTCGAGGCCATGCGCATTCCTCGAGATGTTCCATTGGAAGAGCGCTTCCGCAAGCAGCAGCCAGAACTTGTTTGGAAAATGACTCTTGAAGAGTTCGGCATTCTGGCGCAAGACACCCTAACTCCGCGCGAGATTCCATCGGTTGGTCTAACTCACCTGCATGCCCCCCGCGTTAGCATTCGTGAGCAGGCTCGTGAAGTTGTGATGATGTTGAAGCGCTCCGTACGGATGACTTTCCGTGAACTTATTGGCTCAATCAAGGATCGCGCCATCGTCGTTGCCCGATTCCTATCGGTGCTTGAGCTTTACCGACTTTCTGCAATCTCATTCGAGCAAGAGGAGCCACTTGGCGACATCAAACTTGCTTGGAGTGCCGAAAACTTTGATGATGAAAAACTAGCCAACCTTGGAGCTGACTATGACTCTTGATGAAGTAACACCAGCAGCAGAAGCGGCCGAGGTGCAAGATGAGCTCGAAGCGCAAGAAGTTGTGGTCGAAGAGGTTGCGCAGCTAACTCCCAGCGAAATTGTCGACCAATTAGAGCCTGTCACTGCCGATAATCTTCGTTCGGCCGTCGAAGCAATCTTGATGATTACCGACGCGCCGATTTCAATCGTTGCAATTGCCACCGCTCTTGAACGTCCGGTCACTGAGATTCGCGATGCCATTAACTCATTGAAAGCTGACTATGACGGGGCAGAAGGGCAGACCCCGCGCGGTTTTGAACTACGCGAAGTAGGAGGCGGTTGGCGTATCTATGTGCGTGCCGACTTTGACTGGGCGGTGAAGATGTTTGTGGCAAACGAGAACCCAACAAAGTTGAGTCAAGCCGCACTTGAGACGCTTGCGGTCATCGCTTACAAACAGCCAATTTCTCGCGGTCAGATTGCCTCAATTCGTGCGGTGAATGTTGACTCGGTGGTTCGCACATTGCACAGCCGCGGACTAATTACAGAGCTGTACACCGATTCAGAATCTGGTGCAATCCACTACGGAACCGCACCGCTGTTGCTGGAGGTTTTGGGCATTAACTCCCTCGATGAGTTGCCGTTAATTAGCCCGTACCTTCCTGATGCGAACAGCAACTTCGATGCCGTCTAACATGGGCAGCAACGCAGAAACTGAGGGTGTAAGACTTCAGAAGGTAATGGCAGCCGCTGGCGTTGCTTCACGTCGCGTATGCGAAGACATGATTACCCAAGGTCGCGTAAAAGTTAACGGCAAGGTTGTCACCGAGCTAGGCACTCGAATCAATCCAGATGTCGACAAGGTAACCGTGGGCGGAACTCCGGTGCAGTTAGATAACTCTCGGGTATACCTTGCTCTCAACAAGCCTCGCGGAGTAGTCAGTTCAATGGCTGATGAAAATGGCAGACCAGATCTATCGCAATTTGTCGAAGGATACGACCGAGTATTCAATGTGGGTCGGTTGGACTCAGAGACTACCGGGCTGATTATCATGACTAACGATGGCGACTTGGCACATAAGTTGGCTCATCCAAAATTTGGTGTAACCAAAACTTACGTAGCTCGAGTTGAGGGAGTGGTTACTCCTGCGATTATTCACAAACTGCTCAGTGGCTTTGAACTTGAAGATGGAATGATCAAGGCCGATAAAGCACACGTGGTTGATGTTCAGCCAGGTGAAAGCCTCGTTGAAATTGTGCTTCACTCTGGTCGCAACCGCATTGTTAGACGCATGTTTGATTTCGTTGGGCACCCGGTGGTGGGGCTCGTGCGCCGGCAGTTTGGTCCAATTCAACTCGGCCCACTAAAAGAGGGCCGAATTCGTGAGCTAAGTAAAATAGAGGTTGGCGCGCTTTTGAAAGCTGCCGAGGGCGAGGTAAAGCGCGCGCCAAGGCCGGCAAACAAGAGAGCTGCTGCTCAGCCGGCTCGTGGAAAGAGGAAGTAACATGGCAATCCGCGCAATTCGTGGTGCTATTCAGCTCGATGTTGATGAACGTGAGCACCTGTTAAAGTCCACTGCCGAATTGCTAACCAAGACTCTGCACGCCAACAACATCGATTCCGGACAATTAGTTTCCATTTTCTTCACTGCCACGCCAGATGTCACCAGCGAGTTTCCTGCGGTAGCCGCACGCGAACTATCTCTTGGAGATGTTCCACTTATGTGTTTTGTGGAAATGGATGTTATTGGCGCATTGCCGCGAACTATTCGCATCATGATCATGGCCGAGACAGACAAGAGCCGGGCCGAAATACAGCACGTGTATCTTCGTGGCGCAACTGCACTTCGTCAGGACATCGCACAGTGACAAATTTCACCGGCGAAGTCCGTATCGTTGGTGCCGGTTTGCTCGGTACAAGCATTGGTTTAGCTCTGACCAAGCAGGGTATTGATGTTGCGATTGCGTCTAAATCACCCAAAAGCGTTGATCTTGCCATTAGTTACGGTGCTGGACGTGCCGTTCGCGAAGATGATTCGCCAAAACTTATCGTGGTGTGTGTTCCGCCGCAACTCACTGCGCAAATTGTCGCCGAAGAATTGGTTGACTTTCCGGGTGCGATAGTCACTGACGTCGCCAGCGTCAAGGCGGGAATCCTGGAGGAGCTCGAAAGATTAGCTGCTCCAACTGATCGATACGTTGGCTCTCACCCAATGGCCGGCCGTGAGCGAGGCGGAGCAATCGCTGGTCGCGCGGATCTATTTGTTGGGCGCCCGTGGGTGATCACACCAAACTCAAAATCATCACCCGCCGGAATCAAAGTTGTCGCTGAGCTTGCTCAAGCGCTAGAAGCATCCGTTATCACGGTGTCACCAAAGGATCACGACAGGGCAGTAGCTTTGGTGTCGCACGTTCCTCAGTTGGTGTCTAGTTTGCTGGCAGCAAGGTTGGTCGATGCAAACCAGGCAGATGTTAATCTTGCCGGCCAAGGGTTGCGCGATACAACCCGAATTGCAGCCAGTGATCCAGAGTTGTGGGTTCAGATTTTGCAAGCCAATTCGACAGAGGTGAAACGCGTACTTGAATCTCTAGCAGTAGATCTTGGCAACGTTATTGATGCTTTAGCAGATGTTGATTCTGAAGCCGGAATCGCCCAACTTCGCAAGGCGCTAAAAGATGGCAATGCCGGAGTCGAAAAGATTCCGGGCAAGCACGGAACTAAGCACTCCACCTATGCACAAATTATCGTCATGATTGATGACCAGCCAGGAGAATTGGCACGCCTTCTCACTGAAGTCGGTGAAATTGGAATCAACCTTGAAGAACTAAAACTTGAGCACTCACCAAGCGCACAAATTGGTTTGGTCGAACTTTACGTTGTCCCTTCTGCAGAGTCAGCGCTAATTGCCGACCTGCAAGAGCGTGGTTGGCGAATCGCCTAATGGCCACCAAAATCATCGCGATTGATGGCCCGGCTGGATCTGGAAAATCAAGCGTTAGTAAGCAGGTTGCCCGCGAACTAGGTTTTGGCTACCTAGACACCGGGGCTGCCTATCGTGCACTTGCCTGGGCCTGCTTGAATCATGATGGATTCTCAGTAGATCAGCTTTCCAGTGTGAACCTGGCTCAGGTCTTTGACTACCAAATATCCACTGACCCCGATAATTTCTGGGTAAAAGTTGGCAACAACGATGTAACCGCCTCGATTCGCGAGCCACAGGTAGCCGAGTTTGTAAGCCAGGTGGCCCGCATTCCTGAGGTTAGATCATTCATGAAGGCCCTGACTCACCGCCTGGTTGCCGAGTCCGGTAAGCCAGCGGTTGTGGTTGAAGGTCGAGACATCACTACTGTGGTTGCCCCAGAAGCTCCAATTCGCCTCTTACTTACTGCCAGCGAAGAGGTTAGACTGAAGAGACGCTCAGCGGAACTTTCTGAAAGCTCCGCGGCAAGCGTTATGCGTCAGGTTTCGGAACGTGACGCCAGCGACTCAAAGGTCGTTGATTTTATGACACCAGCTCCTGGTGTCCAACTCGTGGATACATCTGATCTCAATTTCAATCAGTCGGTTTCGGCCGTGATTGCGCTTATTGAGCAGGGTTTGTCCTAAGGATTAAGAATGAATGAAGAAGAATTCCTAGCGGAACCGGCAGCACCGGAGTTTATCGAGCGCCTGAAAAGCATGAGCAGCGATGAAGAAGAGTCGCGCGCACGTGTTCTGCGTTCCGGCCTAGAGGACTACGACCTAGATGAGGAAGACTTTGACGTTCTTGAAGGCAGTGAAGAACTTGCCGATGGTCACTACTTTTTGCCTGCCCTTCCGGTTTTGGCAATTGTTGGGCGCCCAAATGTAGGTAAGTCTGCACTGGTTAACCGAATCCTTGGTCGTCGCGAAGCGGTGGTCGAAGACAAGCCTGGGGTAACCCGTGACCGTGTCTCCTACAAGGCTGAATGGAACGAACGTAAGTTCACGTTGGTTGACACCGGTGGCTGGGAACCAGACGCGCGCGGCATTGATAAGTCCGTCGCGATTCAGGCTGAGATTGCTGTTGAACTAGCGGACGCTGTTTTGTTTGTAGTTGATGCCATGGTTGGTGCAACCAGCACCGATGAGCGAGTTGTAAAAATGCTTCGTGCCTCAGGCAAGCCGGTAATTTTGGTTGCCAACAAAATTGATGATGCTCGCCAGGAACCTGAAGCCGCTAATCTTTGGTCTTTAGGACTGGGAGAGCCATTCCCGGTTTCAGCCGTGCACGGTCGCGGCGTTGCCGACATGCTTGATGCGGCCATGAAGGTCTTGCCTAAAATTTCCAACGTTGCTAAAGAGGAAATTGGTGGACCACGTCGCGTGGCACTCATCGGTCGCCCGAATGTAGGAAAATCTTCACTGCTAAACAAGGCAGTTGGTTCGGAGCGTGCCGTGGTAAACGATCTAGCCGGGACCACTCGCGACCCAATCGACGAACAAGTTGAACTTGGTGGCAAGGCCTGGCGTTTTGTAGACACCGCAGGTATTCGCCGACGTGTTCACCTTGCCCAGGGCGCAGACTTTTATGCTTCGCTTCGCACGGCCGCAGCGCTTGAGCGCGCCGAGGTTGCGGTAGTGCTTTTTGATGTCACTCAACCAATCAGCGAAGCTGACATTCGCATTGTCGACATGGCACTTGAATCCGGACGCGCCCTGGTTCTTGCATTCAATAAATGGGATGAGCTAGATGAAGAGCGCCGCAAGTACCTAGAGCGTGAAATCGAGCAAGACCTGGCTCACGTTGATTGGGCACCGCGAGTAAATATTTCGGCAAAGACCGGTCGTCACTTAGAGAAGCTTGTGCCGGCACTTGAGGTGGCGCTGGATTCATGGGATCAGCGAATCGCAACCGGAAAGCTGAACGCATTTGTGCAAGAGCTTGCCATGGAAACTCCGCACCCGGTCCGCGGAGGAAAGCAGCCGCGAATTCTGTTTGCCACCCAGGCCAGCAGCCGCCCGCCAAAGTTTGTTTTGTTTACAACCGGGTTTCTAGATCCTGGCTACCGTCGCTTCATCACCCGCCGCCTGCGTGAGACCTACGGATTCGAAGGCTCGCCAATTGAGGTCGGCATGAGAGTAAGAGAAAAACGCAAGCGCTAAGAGGGCCCCGCTAGGTCCCTAAACACCGGCCACCCGGGCGTAAACTCAACCTATGGGCAATCAACCAACTCTCAGCATGAAGGAACAGTTCATGACTGTGCCAAATTTGCTCAGCATGTTGCGTCTGGCTTTGGTTCCAGTTTTTCTCTACCTGCTACTTACCGAAAAGTATTTTTCTGCAATCGTGGTGCTTGCTCTTTCCAGTCTCACCGATTACCTGGATGGCTATTTCGCCCGCAAATACAACCAGGTAACCCGTTTGGGCCAGCTGCTAGATCCCGCGGCTGACCGACTGTACATTTTTTCGACACTGGTTGGACTCAGCATCACCGGAATCATCCCGGTCTGGCTAGCTCTTGTCATCATCGGTCGAGACCTAGTCTTGGCGGTGGCCTATCCCATTTTGGCTACCCACGGCTATGGTCCGCTGCCAGTTCACTACTTGGGTAAGACCGGAACCTTTGCCTTGCTCTACGCTTTTCCTCTGCTGTTGATGGCGTACATCTGGCAACCAATCGCTTTTATAGTCGAGCCTTTGGCCTGGGCCTTCGCGCTGTGGGGCGTGGGATTGTATTGGTGGGGAGCTGCCGTTTACCTGCGCCAGGTCGGCGATATCGTGAAAAAAGGCAACTCTAAAAACCATTAGGCTAGTGCTCTATAAGGAGTAGCAAGCAAAATGGAATCTGCAGAATTGGGCTTTGGGGGCTCGTCCGATGAGGTCGAATCCACCGCTGTATTTAGCTCAGACCTTCTTGCCGAATCCGGACCTTTCCTAGACAGCGAAGAGCAAAAAGCCATTGAGGCATTGCCATCGGGTTCCGCTCTTCTAATTGTTCAGCGTGGTCCAAACGAGGGCTCAAGATTTCTTTTAGATCAGGACCTCACCACAGTTGGCCGTCATCCAAATGCCGATATCTTCCTTGATGACGTCACAGTATCTAGGCGCCATGCAGAATTCCACCGTCACAATAAGACTTTTCAGGTTCGCGATTTGGCTTCGCTCAATGGCACTTACTACGATGGTGTTCGAATCGATGCAGCGATGCTCGAAGACGGTTCAGAAATTCAAATTGGTAAATTCCGTTTGACCTTCTACGCCTCTCGTGCCGATCTTGCTGCCCAAGACAAAAACACAGGGGGAGAGTAATGGCGCAGACAGCTCCGGCCAAACTCTACGCCGCTCGTCCGGTAAAACTTTTCAACATCGGACAGGTTCTAAATGTTTTGAACCCGGATTTTCCAGACTTAACCCCATCAAAACTTCGCTTTCTTGAAGAGCAGGGTCTTGTAACTCCACAGCGAACTCCATCTGGATATCGCAAATTCACGGAGCTAGATATTGAACGAATTCAAATCGTTCTAGAACTTCAGCGCGATCAATATTTGCCGCTCAAGGTAATTCGAAACTATTTAGCCGACCTTGATGAGGGAAAGCAGCCAAGCCTGCCAGGCGGCACCGTAAACCCTCAGCACCTGCGTCAAAGTCGTGGCAAGAAACTCACCCGGATTGAACTTGTTGCAGAAACCGCGATCACCGATGCACTTATTCAGGAGGCACAGGACGTTCTGCTAATCGGCCAAGAGCCATTTGAGGCCTCAGACGTTGAAATCGCCAGAGCAATCGTTCACCTTCAGCGTTTTGGCATTCAACCCCGCCACCTTCGCGGAATCAAGGCCTCTGCCGAGCGAGAAATTGGAATTATTGAGGGCGTCGTTGCCCCGGTACTAGGTAAAAATGACACAGCAAGCCGATCTAGAGCGGCTCACTATGCGGCTGAAATTGAAAATCAATTTTCGTCAATCCGCGCAGAGCTGATTCGCTCGGTAATTGGCAAGATCGACGGCTAAAACCCTTTACATTGGGGCGACACGCCGAATAATTAAATTAACCCCACATCCGGTGGAATCAGGCAACAATTAAACCTGTACTTGAACGTTAGATAATCCAGAAGGGAGCTCCATGTCGCACACCGATATCGATGCTCCCGAGGGCTACTCGCAGGGAATGTTATTTACTGATGGCCTGCCATCTAACGATCCGAAAGTTGGCTACCGTGGCACATCTGCGGCTACAGCCTGCGGAATCAGTTACCGTCAGCTCGATTACTGGGATCGCACCGGACTAGTTCAGCCAACGGTTCGAGGTGCAGCCGGATCTGGTTCGCAACGTCTTTATTCGTTCCGCGACATTTTGGTTCTGAAGTTGGTCAAACGACTTCTGGACACCGGTGTTTCGCTGCAGCAAATCCGCGTTGCCGTAGTCCAGTTGCGCGCCGCTGGAATCAACGACATGGCTGCCATCACGCTGATGTCCGATGGGGCTCGAGTTTATCTTTGCACCACTCAGGACGAGGTAATGGATCTGCTCAGCCGTGGTCAGGGTGTTTTTGGAATTGCCGTGGGCCGTGTGCTTCGTGAGGTCGAAGCCTCACTTGTAAACATCAAGGAAAACAACGTTGATGACGTTGATGAACTGGCTGCGCGTCGCCAGGTTAGAAAAGCAATTTAGCTTTTAGTCTTCTTTTTTATTCTCTTCGAGCCATTTGGTATCGGCCGGAGATAAATCCAAACTTGCAAGAGCCTCAAGTTGCTCGATTGCGCTCATCTTGCTCATATCCTTCGGCAATTGCACCGGTCCGGTTGGCAGAGTCGTGTCAATCTTTGGAGTCAGAGCCTGAAGGGCTGAATCTTCTTGTAGCGATTCCAGTTCCAATACCGCATCCAGGTTTTGTCCTCGCATGATTTTGCTGATTCTAGACATCTTCTTATCTGGCTTGACTCTGTGTTTTTCATAAGCCTCCATGAATGATGCAAGGGCGGCCTCTAAAATCTCATCAAAAATTTTTGCTAGTTCTACTGCGTGGTCACCCGGCCAAGTGTGAATCGGTCGAGCCGCACCCTGGGCTTGTTGAATAGTTGCCCGCTCTTCAATTTGAACGGTCATTAGGTTCTCGCGGAACATGTCCTGAAGTTCTTGTGCACGGTAAGTGTGCTCTTTACTCTGTGGGCGCATTCGATTTATAACCACGCCCAGGGCCTGAAGTCTTGGGGTTAGCCCCTTGCGCAGTTCCTCAATTGCCCTCATGGCACGGTCAGCGGCAACCACTGAGAAAATGGACGGCTCCGAGACAATCAGAACGCGATCACTGGCAACCCAAGCGGTCCGAGTCAGTCCGTTTATTGAAGGCGGTGTATCAATAATGACCAGGTCGTAGTCCTTTTCGATTCGGCTAAGTGCTTCTTCGAGTTTCCAAACATCACGGATTGTTGGGTTGGGGGTATCAAACTGCAGCGCTCTTGGGCTACCAATCATTACGTCAATGTGACCGGACTGAACTTTTCCCCAGGTGCTAGATACAATTGCTCTAAGCACAATGTTGTGTTTGGGGTTCTGAAGGACATCGGCGACGGTCTCTCGAAATTCCCCGATGGCGCCTAATCCGGTTGAGGCATCACATTGTGGATCTAAATCCACAACCAAGGTGCGTAGGCCGCGAGCAAATGCAGCAGAGGCCAGACCAAGAGCAACAGTGGTCTTGCCTACGCCTCCCTTTAGGGAGCTAACGCTCATTACATGCACGTAAATAGGCTACCTTTTTATTGGAGGCGCCACGTGTCCATGTTCGCCAATACGATGCTTGAGGAACCAATGTTCAAGAAGATTCTGGTAGCCAACCGAGGCGAAATCGCCGTCCGTGCCTTTCGAGCAGCCTACGAGCTGGGTGCTAAAACAGTCGCCGTTTTCCCTTATGAGGACCGCAATTCCACCCACCGCCTTCAAGCCGACGAGTCCTATCAAATTGGTACCGTTGGACACCCGGTTCGCGCTTACCTTGACGTTTCTGAAATTATTCGAGTTGCCCTGGAGTCTGGCGCCGACGCCATTTACCCAGGTTATGGTTTCTTGTCTGAAAATCCAGATTTGGCTGAAGCGGCAAAAGCCAACGGAATCACGTTTATCGGTCCTTCATCTCAAGTACTCGAGATGGCGGGTAACAAGGTAACTGCTAAAGAAGCTGCCATTCGCGCTGGCGTTCCAGTACTTAAGTCAACTCCTTCATCTGCAGATGTTGATCAACTCGTTGATCAGGCTGACGCAATTGGCTTCCCAATTTTTGTCAAGGCGGTCGCCGGTGGTGGCGGTCGCGGCATGCGTCGCGTGGCCGCCAAAGAAGATTTGCGTGCAGCACTAATTGAGGCGTCTCGCGAGGCCGAAAGTGCTTTTGGTGATCCACGCGTATTCCTTGAGCAGGCCGTAATTCGCCCAAGACACATCGAGGTCCAAATCCTTGCCGATACCCAGGGCAACGTTGTGCACCTTTTTGAACGCGACTGTTCCATTCAGCGACGTAATCAGAAGGTTGTTGAAATCGCTCCGGCTCCGTTGATTGACGAGGAGCTGCGTCAAACCCTGTACCGCGACGCAGTTTCATTCGCTCAGCAGATTGGTTATCAAAATGCTGGAACCGTTGAATTCTTGATTGACACCGTTGGGGCAAACGCAGGAAAGCACGTGTTCATCGAGATGAACCCGCGCATTCAGGTTGAGCACACCGTCTCTGAAGAAATCACCGATGTCGACCTAGTGCAATCACAAATGCGAATTGCATCGGGGGAGTCGCTGCTTGATCTTGGTCTAACCCAAGACAAAATTCAGATGCACGGATTTGCAGTTCAGTGCCGCATCACCACAGAGGATCCAGCACAAAATTTCCGTCCTGATACCGGAAAAATCACCACCTATCGTTCTCCAGGTGGTGCCGGTATTCGACTAGACGGTGGAACAGTTTCAACCGGAGCCGAAGTCAGCCCACACTTTGACTCAATGCTGGTGAAGTTGATCGCAACTGGTCGCGACTTTAAGTCGGCGGTGACTAGAGCCAAACGAGCGCTAGCAGAATTCCGCATTCGCGGTGTCTCGACCAACATCGCATTCTTGCAGGCCGTTCTTGCCGATCCAATTTTTGAAACCGGTGACCTAAGCACATCGTTTATCGATGAGCACCCTGAGCTATTTACGGCCAAGGCCTCGCAAGACCGCGGCACCAAGATTCTTGCTTGGCTAGCCGACGTCACAGTAAATCAACCAAATGGTCCACGGGGTCACCACAGCAATCCCGGTTTGAAGCTTCCAAAGATTGACATCACAAAGCCAGCACCGGCAGGATCACGTCAACGTTTGTTGGAACTAGGTCCAGAAGGTTTTGCCAAGGCTCTTCGTGCTCAGAGCAACGTTGCCATCACCGATACAACTTTCCGCGATGCCCACCAGTCACTATTGGCAACGCGTGTGCGTGGTCGTGACTTGGTTGCCGTTGCTCCTTATGTTTCCAGACTCACTCCGCAGTTGTTATCGGTGGAGGCTTGGGGAGGTGCAACATATGACGTTGCACTTCGCTTCTTGGGTGAAGACCCTTGGCAGCGCTTGGCGCAATTGCGTGAGGCCTTGCCAAACCTGTGCATTCAAATGCTGCTTCGCGGCCGAAACACCGTTGGCTACACTCCGTATCCAACCGAGGTAACTGATGCCTTTGTGGCTGAGGCTGCGGCAACCGGTGTAGACATTTTCCGCATTTTTGATGCCCTCAATGATGTTTCGCAAATGAAACCTGCAATCGATGCCGTCTTGAAAACTAAAACAGCAATCGCTGAAGTTGGTCTTTGCTACACCGCTGATTTGTTGGATCCAGAAGAAAAGCTTTACACCCTGGATTACTACCTAAGACTCGCTCAGCAAATTGTTGACGCGGGTGCACACATCATTGCCATCAAGGACATGGCTGGTTTGCTTCGTCCAGCGGCCGCCGAAAAACTGGTGTCCGCGCTGCGTGAAAAGTTTGATTTGCCCGTGCATCTGCACACCCACGACACCGCCGGCGGGCAACTTGCCACCTTGATGGCGGCTATCAACGCTGGTGTGGACGCAGTTGACGTTGCTTCTGCGCCAATGGCGGGAACCACAAGCCAGCCTTCTGCTTCTGCTCTGGTTGCGGCTCTGGCAAACACCGATAAAGACAGCGGAATTCCGCTGTCTGCAGTGGCAGAGCTTGAGCCTTACTGGGAGGCAGTGCGAAATGTTTACGCGCCTTTTGAGTCTGGACTGCCTGGACCCACCGGTCGCGTTTACAAGCATGAAATTCCTGGCGGGCAGCTTTCGAATCTTCGTCAGCAAGCAATTGCGCTTGGGCTTGGTGATCAATTTGAAAAAGTTGAAAACATGTACGCGGCCGCCAATGAAATTCTTGGTCGTCCGACCAAGGTGACCCCTTCTTCAAAGGTAGTAGGCGACCTCGCTTTGCACTTGGTTGCTGTAAACGCAGATCCAAAAGACTTTGCTGAAAATCCGCAGAACTACGACATCCCAGATTCGGTGGTTGGTTTCATGGCCGGCGAACTCGGCGATCTGCCGGGCGGGTGGCCAGAGCCTTTCCGCACCAAGGTGCTTGCCGGAAAGAATCCAAAGTTTGGCATCACCCCGGTGAGCCCCGATGACCTCGCAGCACTTCAGGGAAGCGACTCCGCTCTCCGTCGATCCACCCTAAATAGATTGCTATTCCCGGGCCCAACAGCCGATTTCCTGAAGTCACAAGAGACCTACGGAAACTTGGATCAAATTGACACGGTTGACTACCTGTACGGATTGCAGCCGGGCGTTGAGCACGTAGTTTCGCTTTCGCGTGGAGTTCAAATTTACGTTGGCCTAGAGGCGATTGGTTCTCCAGACGCCAGGGGATTCCGAACTCTGATGGCCACATTGAACGGTCAGCTTCGCCCAATCAACGTGCGCGATCGGAAAATCACGGTCAATACAGTTCAGGCAGAAAAAGCCGATCCTGCCAACCTGGGACACGTGGCGGCACCGTTTGCCGGTGTCGTTACACTGCAGACCGTCGAGGGAACCCACGTTGAGGTAGGTCAGCCGGTTGCCACGATTGAAGCTATGAAGATGGAAGCCACCATAACCGCCTCTGTGGCGGGTGTGGTGAGGCGCCTAGCGGTCTCAAAGACCCAGTCGGTTGACGCCGGAGACCTGATTCTTGTGGTCGAAACCGAATAAAAGGGCTTTGCCGCCAATCAGCCGGTAAACTGACTAAGTTCGTTTGCGCGTACCTTTGTGCGCGACTAAAAACCAAGGAGTATCAGTGGCAATTTGGGGCAAAAAGCCTGAAGAAGGCAATAGCGATTTCCTCGCACCCCGTCCGGCTGAAGAGGGTACCCAGACTAAATCGCACTCTCTTGCCGAAGTCGCTGTCGATGCAGGATCAATTGACGTAACTCCAAGTACGGCTTCAATCAACGTTGTTGCCGAGGAGCCGCGCCTGGCTCCGGTGCAAGACGCAGAGGTGGCTGAGCTTCGTCGGTCAAACTACTCTCGACGCGATAGCCTTCGCGGCGAAATTTTTGATCAACCGGAACCGGCAGCAATGCTAACCGCAGATCGCCTGTTGGATGTCAGTGCCCGCAATCGTCCAGCTCCAGAATCCGGCTTCCGCCGATTCGTTTACTTTCTTACTCTGAAGACCGTTAACCTTGGCGATTCACTCAAGGTTCGTGAGCGTAAGGCGCTTGACGCACGCATCGGTGCTTCACTTTCCGGCGGAGCAAAGTTCGTACCCGTCCTAACCCGAAAAGGCGGTGTTGGCAAGACCACCGTCAGCACACTCTTGGGAATGGCCCTGGCCCTGTCTCGCGAGGACCGCGTGATTGCAATCGATGCCAACCCAGACCGTGGAACCCTGGCCGAGCGCGTCAGCAAGTCAACAAGATTCACCGTTCGTGACGTAGTGAATCGTGCGGCTGCCATCGATGGCTTCACTGATTTCTCAACCATGGTTTCTCGCGATGTCACTCGCCTTGACGTGCTCGCCTCTGACTCAGACCCAATGCTTTCCGAAGCCTTTGACGAGGGTGACTACAACGTCGTTGCCGACATGGCTGCCCGATACTACTCAATCGTCCTAACTGACTGCGGTACCGGAATTGTTCACTCGGTTATGCGCCCAACCCTGCAGCGCGCGACCGGTCTTGTGATTGTTTCCGGTGGTTCCGTTGATGAAGCTCGCCTAGCTTCTGAAACACTTACCTGGTTGGAAGCTAATGGCTACGGTGATTTGGTTCGCAACTCAGTGGTTGCCTTGAACACCGCAACTCAAGCAACTCAGCTAGTGAAACTAGATGAAATCGAACAGCACTTCAAGACTCGTGTTCGTCACGTGGTTCGAATACCTTATGACCCAGCACTAGCCGCCGGATCTGTAATCAAGTTCAAGGACCTTAAGAAGGGCACTCGCGAAGCCGCGCGTGAATTGGCTGCGCTTGTTGTCGACGGTCTAAACAACCCCGTCTAGAATCAAGTTCAACACTTCGTAGAGAAGCAAATGACTGTCAGAGAGATTCGCCTTTTTGGTGATCCTGTTTTGAAAACCGTCTCTGAACCAATCAAAACCTTTGATCAAAAAACACAAGCGCTGATTGAAGATCTTTTAGACACCACGAAGCTTCCCGGTCGGGCCGGTGTGGCTGCTCCGCAAATCGGTGTGAATCTTCGTGCCTTTAGCTTCAATGTCGACGGTCAACTGGGCTACATCATTAATCCCGTGTTGGTTGAGGTGAGTGGAGATAAAGTTCTGCTGGATGAGGGATGCCTCTCAGTTCCAGAGCTTTGGCACAAGACACCGCGTTACGAGCATGCCAAAGCAAAGGGAGTTGACTTAGACGGAGAACCAATTGAGTTGCACGGTTCAGGCCTCATGGCTCAGATGCTTCAGCACGAATGCGATCACCTAGATGGCCTGGTTTATCTTGATCGACTCGAAGGCGAAGAGCGAAAAATCGCCATGAAAAACCTTCGGGCGACTGATTGGTTTATGAAATAATTTCGCCGGTAACCGGACCAGACTGGTAAATCTCATCGATCGCCGGACCAAAGTCACGCATAACCGCTTCACGCTTAATCTTGAGCGATGGAGTCAAGTGACCGGTTTCTTCGGACAGTTCCTGACCGATAATCGTAAATTTACGAATTGATTCGGCCTTTGAGAAATTCTTGTTCACTCTGTCAACGGCAATCTGAATTTCAGCAAGAACCTTTGGTTCCTTGGCGGCCTGGGCCAATGACAGAGACTTGTCTAATCCGTTGTTGCCAAGCCAAATCGGTAGCATCTCCGGGTCAAGAGAAATGAGAGCAGCAACAAATGGCTTTTGGTCACCAATAACGATTGCCTGACCTACCAGTGGGTTTGCGCGTAGTGGATCCTCGAGAGTTGCTGGTGCCACATTCTTTCCGCCAGCGGTTACTATCAGCTCTTTCTTGCGACCGGTAATGCTGATGAAGCCTTCGTCATCAATTTCACCGATGTCGCCTGACTTGAACCATTCACCATCGAAAGCTGCAGCGGTTGCGGTTGGATTTCTCCAGTAGCCACGCAAAATATTATTGCCGCGCAAAAGAATTTCGCCGTCATCGGCAATCTTGATTCCGGTTCCCGGAAGCATTAGGCCAACTTTGCCAATTCGCAATTTGTTTGGGCGGCCGATTGACACTGGGGCAGTGGTCTCGGTTAGTCCATAACCTTCAAGCACAGTCAATCCAATCGCGCGGTAGAAGTGGCCCAGGCGGGCGCCAAGCGGGCCACCGCCCGACACGGCGTACTTCACTCGTCCACCCATTGCCGCGCGCAGTTTTTTGTAAACCAATTTGTCAAAAAGCGCGTGCTGGATTTTGAGACCTAGAGATGGGCCAGTTGGAGTATCCAGTGCCTTTGAGTAAGCGATTGCTGTGTAGGCTGCCTTGCGGAAAATTTTTCCCTTGCCACCGGCTTCTGCCTTTTGTTCTGCTGAGTTGTAAACCTTTTCAAAAACGCGCGGCACCGCAAGCAAGAAGTGGGGCTTAAAGCTTTGCATTGCAGGTGCAACGTTCTTTGAGTCAGGTTGGTGGCCAACTTTCACTCCACCGTGAACGCAGAGCACAGAAATAAATCGTGCGAATACGTGAGCGAGTGGCAAAAATAGAAGCGTGCTGTGGCTTGGGTTTACAACTTCAGAAATTTCAAGCGTTGCGTTTTTGCTGAGCTCAACAAATCCGCGGTGTAAAAGTTCACAACCCTTGGGTTTGCCGGTTGTGCCGGAGGTGTAAATAATTGTGGCCAAGTCAAACAACCCCGATGACTTTCTACGCATTTCGATTGTTTCATCGGTGATTTCTTTGCCAATTTTTTCAAGTTGCTCAATGGCTCCACCCTCAATGTTCCAAACTTGGCGACACAGGGGAGCAGAATTTTTGATTTCCTCAAATCTTGACTGGTGCTCATCGTTTTCCACGAACAGCGCTACACAGTCAGCATCAGAAAGAATCCATTCAATCTGAGATGGAGCAGATGATTCATAGATTGGAACCGGCACGGCACCCGCATACCAAAGGGCAAAGTCAATTAGTGCCCACTCAAAGCGCGTACGACTCATAATCGCCACGGATTGGCCAGGTTGAATCCCGGCGGCAACCAAGCCCTTTGCCACGGCAATAACTTTGTCTTCGAATTGTTTTGCCGTTAGGTCAAGCCAGACTCCGGGCTTTGACTCGATGGCGAAAAGATTTAGGTTCGGTGTGAGCTTGACTCGATTTGCCAGCAGATCTGTGATGTTCTCGGTTGGATCACTAACGACAATTGGGGGCACATCGTATGACTGCACAGCGTCTCCTATGACTCAAATGTTTCTTGCGATAACTCTACTTTGATGCCGGTAAACTTTAGACGACTTGGCCCTAGGCTTATTTCTAGCCCGAAAATAGTTCTAAAAGAGGAAAAATGCACGCAATCGGAATCGACATTGGCGGAACCAAAATCGCTGGTGCCTTGGTCGATGAAAATGGCGCGATCATTCGCGAGTCTCGCGTAGCAACACCGGTGGCCGACCCAGATGCACTTGTGGCAGCGGTAGTAGGTCTCGTTGACGAACTTAGAGCCGATGCCCCGGTTTTGGGTGTGGGTGTGGCCATGGCGGGCTTTATCGATCACCAACAAGCCAATGTGATTTACGGAACTAATTTCGGCTGGAAGAATTTTCCACTCAAATCAGAAATTGAGTCCAAACTAGACATTCCGGTAATTATTGAGAACGACGCCAACGCAGCTGGTTGGGCCGAATACCGATTTGGTGCCGGACAGGGGCACCAACACATGGTCATGTTGACCCTTGGCACCGGCGTGGGTGGCGCAATTATCGTTGACGGCAAAATGCTTCGCGGTGGCTTTGGCGTCGCCGGGGAACTTGGGCACATGCGGGTAGTACCAGATGGAATTCCTTGCGGCTGTGGACAGCGCGGCTGTATCGAGTCGTACGCCTCAGGTACGGCTCTGCTCCGAACCGCAACTGAATTGGTGGAATCTGGCGATCCGGCAGGCAAACGATTGGCCGAACTTAAGGCTGCGAATGGCAAATTGACTGGCGCCGAGGTTTATCAAGCCCTAACCGAGGGAGACCCAGGCGCCCTGAAGCTTTTGGTAGACCTAGCCAGCTGGCTTGGTCAGGCAATTGCATCGTTAAGCGCGATTCTGGATCCCGAAATCGTTGTTATCGGTGGCGGGGTAAGTCAGGCCGGGGAAATCCTGCTGACTCCGGTTCGTGAGGCGTTCAGAAAATACGCCCCAGCCGGCGGGTTTAGGCCCGAACTAGCCATCGTCACGGCTGAATTTGTCAATGACGCCGGGGTAGTGGGCGCTGCGGACCTCGCTCGCGTATCGCTATCCCCAAAGGTAAACTAAACCTTTATAGTCTGCCGGCTCGGATGGGCTAGCTAATTTTGAGGCCTAGAGACTGGTGCTGAGGAGGGAATAGTAAGTGGCTTACTTTATTCTCAAGACCTTTGTGCTTGGCCCATTACTGAGGGTTTTATTTCGGCCTTGGGTTCGGGGCATGGAAAACATCCCGGCCACCGGCCCGGTAATTTTGGCCAGCAACCATCTTTCTTTCTCCGATTCCATCTTCTTGCCGTTGCAATCCCGCCGCCCAGTAGTTTTTCTGGCCAAGAGCGAGTACTTCACTGGCAAGGGTATTAAGGGTGCACTTACTCGATGGTTTTTCAAATCCACCGGCCAACTTCCGATTGATCGCAGTGGCGGTAAAGCGTCTGAGGCATCCTTGAACACCGGACTAAAGGTGCTTTCGCAGGGCCAGGTGCTTGGTATTTACCCAGAGGGAACCCGCAGCCCCGATGGAAGACTCTACCGAGGTCGCACCGGTATCGCGCGAATGGTCTTGGAATCAAAGGTGCCGGTAATTCCCGTAGCCATGATTGACACTGAAAAAGTTCAACCAATTGGAAAGCGACTACCGCGGATTCGACGCATCGGAATCGTGGTTGGCACACCGCTTGATTTTTCAAGATTTGATGGCATGGAAGGTGACCGCATTGTTCTTCGTGCCGTGACCGATGAAATCATGTACGAACTTCGGCTGCTAAGTGGCCAAGAATATGTTGATGCTTACGCATCATCGGTAAAAGAAAAACGAGCTCGTCTCGCTAGATAGGGAAGTCAAAAGATGAATGATCCAATAGTTGCGGCAGATCCAGCGGTACTTGCTGGGCTTGACAACTATCTGAAACTTCCTGCAGCCCAACAGCCTAACTGGCCAGATGCCAACGCGGTAGCCGAGGTTCGGGCCGAACTTGCCAAGATGCCTCCGCTGGTTTTTGCAGGTGAGGTTGACATTCTTCGCGACCGTTTGGCTGCCGCTGCGGCCGGAAAAGCCTTTCTACTGCAAGGTGGAGACTGCGCCGAAACTTTTGCAGATGCAACTGCCGATCGGATTCGGAATCGAGTAAAGACCCTGCTGCAGATGGCTGTCGTGCTTACCTACGGAGCATCATTGCCGGTGGTAAAAATGGGTCGAATGGCGGGTCAGTTTGCGAAGCCTCGTTCAAGTGACACAGAAACCCGCGGCGATGTAACTTTGCCCGCATTCCGTGGCGACATCGTGAATGGCTATGACTTCACAGAGGAAGCACGTGTTCCAGATCCGCAGCGAATGTTGAAGGCGTACCACACTTCGGCCTCGACTTTGAATCTAATTCGTGCCTTCACCCAAGGTGGTTTCGCAGATCTTCGCTCAGTTCACGAATGGAACCGAGGATTCGCAAACAATCCGGCTAACGAGCGCTACCTCTCTTTGGCTCAAGAGATTGATCGGGCTATCAAGTTCATGGCAGCCTGTGGTGCAGACTTCAACGAATTGCGAACCACCGAGTTCTACACCAGCCACGAGGGTCTGCTGATGGACTACGAGCGTCCGCTTACCCGAATCGATTCCCGCACTGGCAATCCTTACATCACCTCGGGGCACTTCATTTGGATTGGTGAACGCACCCGTCAAATGGATCACGCCCACGTGGACTACCTGTCGAGAGTGCGAAACCCAATCGGTGTAAAGCTAGGCCCTACAACTCAGGTTGAAGATATAGTCGAGCTAATCGAGCGTTTAGACCCAAATCGAGAGCCTGGTCGCTTGACCTTTATTACTCGAATGGGCGCTGGCAAGATTCGCGATGAGCTACCTAAGTTAGTTGAGGCTGTTCGCGACTCAGATGCCAATCCGCTTTGGATTACTGACCCAATGCACGGCAACGGCATTACTACAAAAAACGGTTACAAGTCTCGACGATTCGATGACGTCATGGATGAAGTTCGCGGATTCTTTGAAGTTCACAAGGCCGCTGGAACTTTCCCAGGTGGCGTCCACGTAGAACTAACCGGCGATGACGTAGCGGAGTGCCTTGGTGGATCAGAGCAAATCGATGAGGCTAGCCTCGAGGAGCGGTACGAGTCACTGTGTGACCCTCGCTTGAATCACATGCAATCGCTGGAACTTGCATTCCTAGTCGCTGAGCAACTGGCTAAACGATAAAGACTTAAATAAAATCTCCCCGATAGCGATTCGCGTCGGGGAGATTTTTGTTCGAGGATTTAGGGCAATTACCTTGTTGAGATGGTTATTGAATCGCCAACCCGCAATTGCGTTCCAGCCGCCGCACTCTGTCGTTTGACTGGAACTACGCCCCATCTAGTTGTTAGTTGATCAGTATTTACTACCACTCTCAAGCCAAGACTTTCTAGTGCCGCTTTGGCTGCAAGAACCGTTTGCCCAATCATGTTAGGCACCGTCACGATGTTAGGGCCTTTTGAAACTACAAGATTGACCGTTCCGTTTTTACCTAGCGGTTCGGACTGCGGGATCAGACTAATCACCTGACCGGCGGCGATTGTGTCGCTGTAGTCCTCGGTGATTTCGTTGATCTTCAGGCCCACTGCCTGGATTGCTGCTACTGCTGCTTCTTGTTCTAATCCAGCAACAACTGGTATCGCACCGAGTGAAACCGAAAGATTTATTTTGCTGGTCTCTGGAATTTGATTTCCATCCGCCCCAAGGTAATCAAAAACTTTTCCCAGGGGCGCTTCATTAAATGCTGAAGTCACTTCACCAAGACTGAACCCTGCCTTGACAATTTCAGCAGTTGCTTCAGCCAGGTTTAGGCCAAGCAGGTTTGGTGCGTTGACCAAACGGGGGCCACTCGAAACATAGACGGTGATTGTTCCGCCAAAGAAGAAAGAACCAGCCGCAGGATCTGTTCTAATCACTAGCCCCTTTGCTACGGTGGCTGAATTTTCTTCGGCTATAGCTATGTTCGCTTTGAGATTTGAAAGGGTCACCTGCGCTTCATCGGCTGTTCGGCTGGTGAGATTAGGAATAAAGTTCAACCCACCCGGGCCGCTGCTGAACCACCAACCAGAACCTGCGCCAAGTAGAACGATGAGCAGAGTGGTAATCAAAATCCCAAATCCACGACGCTTTCTCCCGATTTCTTCTAGGGGATTCAGCTGTTGATCGGTGTAGCCAAGGTCATCCAGAACTGCAGTTTGATTGAAATTTCCTAGATCTGAAATTACCCGGGTGTCATCTGCATCAAGTCTTGAAATATCTGGGTTCAGAATTTGCGTGGCGTCATTGGCGACAGTTGGCATGACGGTTGTGCTGTTGAGGTTTGAAGAATTGACCGTGGGAATACCAATGGCCGTGTCTTTGCGACCTGCTTTAAGTTCAGCTTTCGCGCGTTGAACAACTGCCAGTAATTCAACGGCGTCGTTAGGTCGATGTGCAGCATCGCGAGCGGTGGCCCACAGTACCAATTCATCCAGCAGCGGTGGCACGTTTGGGTTGTATTTTGACGGAGCCGGAACGTTGTCGTTTGCGTGCTGGTAGGCAATCTGAACCGCTTGCTCACCCTCAAAAGGCTGTCGCCCGGCAAGCATTTCAAAGAGCATAATGCCGGCCGCATACACATCGCTTCTGGCATCGGCGGTTCCGCGCATCACAAGTTCTGGTGACAGGTAGGCAACGGTGCCTACCAGCGAACCGGTAGCGGTGTTGTTATCAATGTCTCTGGCTAATCCAAAGTCGCCAAGTTTGATTCGGCCATCATCAGCAAGCAAAACATTCTCAGGTTTTAGATCGCGGTGCAAAATGCCAGCGCGATGCGCTGCAGCTAGGCCACTGAGCATCGGTTCAAAAAGATCCAGCGCGCGTTTCCAATCTAAAGCGCCAAAATCTTTGAGGGCATCCCGCAGTGTTATGCCTGAGACAAATTCCATGGCCATGAACGCCATGTCGCCATCTTCGCCTTGATCGAAAACATTTACCAAATTGGGGTGTGAAAGTTTCGCGGCAATGCGCGCTTCTCTGATGAATTTGTCTCTGAATGAGATGTCGTTCGCAAGGTGCGGATGAATGATTTTCAACGCAACTTTGCGTTCCAGTCTCAAATCCACTGCTAGATAGACGGTTGCCATCCCACCTCGAGCAACAATCTGCTCTACTCGGTATCTTTCACCGATTATTCGGCCCGCTAGATCAGGCATTGGGTTCTGATTCTGTGTTGTCGGAAATTAATTGATCCAGCCACACCCAGGCAGAGGCTTCCCATTTGGCGTATGCATTTGGGTATGCCGAAATTTGCACGGCCTGAGCAGCCTCGGTTAGCGATTTACTTGACCAGTTTTTTATATCAAGAAGGCCCCGGGCAACGCCATAAGTTGGGCTGGTTTTTCCACCAAAAAACGCTCTTGCCGCGTACTCCGGATTCATGATTTGTTTCACTGAACCCCAGTGTGCACTTGGTCTCTGCTGGAATAGGCCAACCGAGTCCCGGTCGCCATAGCTTAGGTTTTTCAGACTTGATTCCTGCATTGCGGTCGCAAGAGCAATGACAATGCCGTAGTCACTGACTCCAAGTGATTTTCCAACCTGATAAATAATCTCGGCATTGGATTTCATCTCGGCGGTCATCGGCGTTAGGTCGGGGCAGTGCTTGATCTGATGAACGCCGGGGATAACTAATTTTTGCCCGATGTAAATCATTGATGACCAGGTTAGATTATTTTCGCTCAAGATTGATTGGGTGCTCAATCCATAAACCGCAGCAATTTTGCTCACCGATTCACCCGGCTTTACCGTGTGAAATCCATGAACAGAGCACACATCAGAGGGACGATGCGGATCAGTTGAACTAAGTCCGCCACTCAAAGGGGTTGCCAACGGCTTTGAATTAGTATTGGTTTTGACCTCAGTGCTGCTGGCCTGGGTTTCCCTTAACTTGATAACCTGACCGCCGTAAACCAATGACGATTCAGTGAAACCATTTACCGCAAGCAATTTACTCAGCGCAAGCCCGTAATGGTTAGCAATTGACGCAAGGGTTTCACCCGGCTGCACAGAGTGAGATTCTGGCACCGGTGGTTTTTTAGTTTTAGGAATTACCGAACCAATGGTCAAGCGCTGCCCGGGAAAAATTATGGCTGCCGCTGAAAGTTTGTTCATAGACAAAACTGTTGTCACCGAAATCCCATGCTGCTTGGCTATTGATTGAACGGTTTCGCCACGTTTCACCACGTGAACTGTGGCGGCATCGGCTTTGAGCTGGCTAGACGGCACCACTGCATTTGGAACTAATTTAAGTTTCTGACCGGGCACAATTAGCGACTTGGCCGACAGGCCATTAATCTCAAGTAGCTGATTGGTGGAAAGTTGAAACTTTCTTGCAATTCTGCTGACAGTATCGCCGGGTTTTACCGTGTAACTAAATTGAGTTGCGGCAGCTCGGGGGATCGCTGCGGCTGAGCTTGCAGGTGAGGCTGAATTTTCAACCGGCTTGGGCGAATCTGAGCCCATTGACTTTAATTGATCATCGGCCAATCCGGTCGGCTCCGCCGCTGCAACATCTGCTCCTGATATTGCGCCAACGATTGATATTGGCACGGTGACGAGCGCAATTCCCAGCGCACTCTTGTCACGTTTTTCGTCCAAAATATCTACATTTCTACTGGAGTAGCCAGCCAATATCATCGCACGGTGCGGGTTTGATACCCGTGAAGCGCTCAGGTGTGGCAATCTTGTCTTGTGACCGATGTATTAGACCAAGTTAAGTCTTGGATTTCTGTGCCAGAAGCCGCTGAACTTCTTGGCGAGCCCGCTGGCAGAATTCGCCGTTGGATTGAAGAGCATCATCTAATCGCCATAAAGCGAGATGGTGTTTTGATGATTCCCGCCGAAATAATTGTCGACAAAGAGCCGCTGCCCAGCCTGCCAGGAACGATGATTGTGCTTTTGGATTCAGGCTTGAGTTACGAGTCTGCTTTCAAATGGCTTTACACATTCGACGAAAGCCTGCCTGGAACCCCAATGGAATTTTTGCTTAAGGGTCATAAGTCTGCTGTCCGACGCCTTGCAATGTTGCTGGCCCTTTAGGGTTTTTAGTTCGAGTTTTACGCTTGGCGATTAATTACTTTTAGAGCCAATTCGCGCAATTCGATTTTGGCGCGATCGTCAATCTCTAGCGACTCAAGAGCGTTCAAGCTCTCGTCTGCCAGCTCTTCGATCATGCGTTCAGACTTTGCTAGCGCTCCGGAACCAATGATTGTCTGCTGCAGAAAAGAAATCTGTTCGCCGGTTAGGTTTCGACTCGACAGCATCTCGTCAAAAATTGCACCAACCGATGAAGTCAGCGATTCACGGGTAAGCGCCACCAAAACGGTTCGCTTGCCCTCGCGAAGGTCATCGCCGGCTGGTTTCCCGGTAATTGCGGGATCACCGAATACCCCAAGAATGTCATCTCGCAACTGGAAAGCCATGCCAAGGGGAATTCCAAAGGCTGAAAGACCACGCAACAGGCTAGGCGAAGCACCGGCAAATGCGGCACCAATCAACATTGGCGCTTCAATGCTGTACTTTGCTGTTTTATAAAGGATTACCCGATTAGCCCGGCCCACAGCTTCGTCGACAGGACGGGTGTTTGCAGCGTTTTCTTCGAGCACGTCTAGATACTGACCCGCCATGACTTCAACTCGCATCTTGCTGAATTCCGTGCGGCAAGAGGTTTCAATCGATGGTTCGGGGGCCTGCAAAAGCGCGTTCCCAAAAATTTCGCTGCTCCATCCCAGCATCAGATCGCCAACTAGAACCGATCCGGCAACACCAAATCGCTCGGGGCTGCCAGCCCAGCCAGAGGCCGAGTGCAAGGCCTCAAAACGTTTGTGCACGGATGGAGCCCCGCGCCGGGTGTCTGATTGGTCAAGTAAGTCATCGTGAACTAAAGCGGCGGCGTGGAACATTTCCAGGGCGGCCGTTATGCCAACCATGGCCTCGGCAGAGGCTTCGCGCTGTGACTCGGTTTGGCGAACATCGGCCCCGGCAAGGGCACCCACCCATGACCAGTAGCAAAAAAGGGCTCGAAAACGCTTTCCGCCCTGCAATAGATCCCGGGTGTAGTCAACGACCGGGATTAGGTCTGGGGATATTTGCTCAAAATCGCTTTTCCTGGCGACGCAAAACTCATCCAAATGGTCTTGAATCAGGCCAAGAAGCACTTTAGTTTCACTCACGGGAATAGCCTAACTTGAGGTAGGTGTTTAGACTCTAGGTAGCAACGCAAATCGGCGAAGGAGTTACAAAATGGGACTCTCCGAGAGAGAACAGCAGTTACTCGATGAACTTGAACGCGGCCTTTACGCCACAGATTCAGGGTTAGCCCACAAGCTTGGCAAGCCAGGGGCTAAATCTCCTAGGCGCATCATCGCTGGCGGTTCGCTGGCTGTAATCGGCCTATCGCTTTTGGTCGTAGCAGTTATCTTGCAGTTTGCCCTCTTTGGGGTGGCTGGATTTTTGGTCATGTTGGCTGGATTGATTTTGGCGACTTCCTCAAACCCGGGCCTAGAGAGCCCAGCCAAATCCCAGCCCAAGCCGCAGTCTTCTCGGCCGGATCGAAAGTCGTTTTTTGAAGATCGTTGGGATAGGCGACAAGGCCAGTAGCACCAGCCAGCTATAGCCGCACCCCAAAAACCCACCAAATTTTGGTGGGTTTTTTCGTTTTTGCCCAAATCACGAAATTTTCCTCCACTTGCTATATCCCGCTTATTTATTGACAATTAAGACACGCCGAACCAAAAAATATGCCAAATATTTCTCATTTGTGGAGAGAAGTGGTGTATTGTGGGGAATAGCGCAAGATCGATGTCGAGAAAAGGGGGGGGGAACGCACATGTTGCTTGGCACTCACGCACCAAAGCTTGATGACAAGGGGCGCGTCATCCTTCCGGCAAAGTTCCGCGAAGAACTCCAGGGCGGTTTAGTAATTACCCGTGGACAGGAAAACTGTCTTTACGTATTCAGTTCGGCTGAGTTCGCTGCAGTGCACGACAAAATTCGTCAGGCTCCAGTGACCAGCATCGAGGCCCGCAACTACCTTCGCGTTTTTCTATCTGGCGCTTCCGACGAACTCCCTGACAAGCAAGGCCGAGTCACCATCCCGGCTGCACTTCGCCAATACGCAGGTCTTGATAAAGACCTAGTGGTTATCGGTGTTGGTGCTCGTGCAGAAATTTGGAACGCCAAGTCTTGGAACGAGTACTTGGCTCAGCAAGAAACAGCCTTTGCGAATGTAGCGGCGGAGGTGATTCCGGGACTCTTCTAGCCCTAAGGCTAGGACTCCAGCTATTTCACCTGAAACCAAGCCAGGTAGTAAATGGATGGGGCCCTAGCACTAGGAACTCAGAAGTAATTGGGCTTCAAATGAACAAAAACATCTCTGAACTTCACGATCCAGTTCTTTTAGAACGCGCCATCGAACTTCTTGCTCCAGCTTTCGAAATTGAAACGCCAATCTTTGTTGATTGCACGCTTGGTCTTGGCGGTCACAGCGAGGCGTTCTTGGATCGTTTCCCAAACCTCACCCTCGTGGGCATTGACCGTGACCCAAGTGCACTTGCACTTGCAGGGGAGCGACTTGCTCGCTTCGGAGATCGTGTCAATCTAGTGCACGCGGTTTACGAAGAGATTGAAGACGTACTAGAAGAGCTGAATATCGCTGAAGTTCACGGCATTCTGCTTGATCTAGGTGTCTCTTCGATGCAGCTGGATGAACGCGACCGCGGGTTTGCCTACTCGTATGAGGCTCCGCTCGACATGCGTATGGACTCAACCACTGGAAAAACCGCGGCGGAGGTTGTTAACAGTTACAGCGAGTCAGAGTTGGCTCGAATTTTTAAGGAATATGGCGAAGAGCGCTATGCCAAGGGTGTAGCCAGGGAAATCGTAGCGGTTCGAAAGTCAGTGCCATTCAGCACGAGCACGCAGCTGGCTGGACTTATTGCCAAGATCATCCCATTCATTCCCGGCAAGAGCTCGGGACATCCGGCAAAACGAGTATTCCAAGCGTTGCGCATTGAAGTGAATGGCGAGCTGGAGGTGCTCGAGCGCACCATGCCTGCTGCGATTCGCGCTCTAGCTGTCGGTGGCCGAATCGTTGTGATGTCCTACCACTCGCTTGAAGATCGCATCACCAAGCAGGCTTTGGTGGCGGCGGCCAATTCATCGGCACCAATTGAGTTGCCCATTGAACTTCCGGAGCACGCACCCGTGCTTCGCCTGCTGGTCAAGGGCGCCGAAGCCGCGACCGCTGAAGAAATTGCAAGAAACCCACGTGCTGCCTCGGTTCGTCTGCGTGCAGCTGTAAAGATCCGGAGAGCAGCATGAGTGCCATTCGCCTGGCCACTCCAAATCGCCAAGTCACTCCCGCAAGAGCGCAATTGCGAGCTGTCTCCGTGGCAAACTCCAGAGCTACCAAGGTCAACACCAAGCTAGTGAGTTTGCTGACATTTGGAGCTCTCTCAATTGCCTTCGCCAACTTGGTGCTTCACATCCTTACCTCTAGTTCGGTATACGAGCTGGCAAGTCTGCAGCAACAGGCCCGTGAACTGAACACCACTTCGCAAATTATCGCCGATGAAGTTGATTCGCTTTCGTCTCAGCAAAACCTCTCAAACTCGGCCCAAAAACTTGGCATGATCGCAAACGCAAATCCAGTTTTCCTCAGCATTGCTGAACAAAAGGTTTACGGTAAGCCAACTGCTGCACTAAACACCGATGGTCGTGTAGCGAAGAATCTAATCGCTAACTCCGCAATGACAGCTGTATCTACCGGGCTAAGTGCCTCCGTGGCCTCAGCTGACGCAGCCCCCGATAAACCAGCGGCAAATGTCGCTAACCAAAAACCAGCTGCAGTTCAAGTAATTTCTAATGGTGGCGCAATTCCAGCTTCACCAACTCACTAGATAGGCAGGTCGGCAGATGGCATATCTGACGCCTGGGGATCCATCTAAGCGCCTCAATAAAGTAATTGCGGCCATCCTAATTTTGGTAGTTGTTTTTGCAATTCGACTGATTGATCTTCAGATCATCCAAGCAGATTCGATTAACGCCAAGTCCTATGAAAAGCGCGCGGTAACTCGGGTAATTCCTGCGTTGCGCGGAGAAATTCTGGACGTGCACGGAAATGTCTTGGCTAAAACAATTCTTCGATATGACATCAATGCCGCCCCTAGCAAAGTTGGGCCAGTCTCAAGAAAAGTAAGCGGGCAAAACGTAGCAATTCCGGTTGAGCAGGTAGCCGCTGAAATTGCAGCAATTCTTGGCATGACAGTTGAAGATGTCACCGCAAAAATAGTCGGTACCGGTGAGTACTCTCAAATTAAAAAGCGCGCTAACGCCTCTGAGTATCGCAAGATTCTTGCTTTAAACATTCCTTGGTTGTATTACGACCCGGTGGCTGAGCGCGTCTATCCAAATGGTGCGGTAGCCGGAAACATTCTTGGCTTTATCACCAGATCCGGGCTGATGGAAGGCATTGAGCAGCAGTACAACAAGTGCCTTGCCGGTATCGATGGCGAAGAGTCCTTCGAAAAAGGTAAAGACGGTATCAAAATTCCATCCAGCGTAGTCACAACCAAAAAAGCAGTTCCCGGAAAAAACGTTCGCTTGACAATCGATGCAGACCTTCAATACTTTGCCCAACAGGTCATGGCTTCAACGGTCTCTTATCTCCGCGCAGATTGGGGAACGGCAACCGTGATAGAGGTTAAGACGGGAAGGATTTTGGCCGCGGCAGAGGCACCATCCGTTGACCCGAATGATCCTGGTAAGTTATCGGCTGATGACCGAAGGGCCCGAATCTTTCAGGCCGCATTTGAGCCAGGTTCAACTTTGAAAACAATCACTGCAGCTACGGTGATTGACACTGGAATGGGATCGCCAAACATGAAGGTCATGGCTCCCTATGGTATGAAGATTCCTAATTCAAATGGCTACACAGTCACCGACAGCCATTTTCACCCGCTTGAGCAGCTCACTATGACCGGAGTCCTGGCTGAGTCATCCAACACCGGCATCATGAACGTCGGCAAGGTAGTGGACTGGAAAACTCGCTATAGCTATTTTGAAAAGTTTGGTCTTGGTAAGCGCACATCAATTAATTTCCCCGGCGAGGGTTCTGGTTTGCTGAACTCACGCGAGGTTTGGTCAAATGATGGTGTCAAGCGATACGTATCGATGTTTGGTCAGGGTGTCTCCGTTACTCCGATTCAATCCGCCATGATGTATCAGGCCATTGGCAATGGTGGGGTCAGATTAAATCCAATTTTGGTAGACGGTTGTGAAGCCGACGTCAAAAACTTCAAAAAGGCTGAGATTAAGCCAGGCACCCAAGTAATTTCCAAGGGCACCGCAGCGCAAACTCTATCCATGCTCGAACGAGTTGTGGAGTCAGGAGCAATTGGAAAGTACGGGGCCATTCCCGGGTACCGGGTTGGAGCAAAAACTGGCACCGCCCAGATTCGGGATGAAAATACCGGAAAATACGCTGGCCCATACGCAATTTCTTATTTTGGGGTAGCCCCGATTGAAAATCCCCAATATGTGGTAGCTGTAACTGCATTCAAATCTCGCACGGTCGGATCCTCTCTGGGAGTGGCCGTTCCTTTCAAAAAAATAATGCAACAAGTTTTGCGTACCTATCGTGTTCCACCTTCGACAACTGAGACTTCTGACTTACCGTTGACTTGGTAAACCTATGAAAGAGCAAATTCCTCCTATCCTGAGACCCGATGCGGTCTTGCCCGTCAACCTTGCTCAATTTGCCGAACACTTTGACCTTCCGGTGACTGGAGATGCTGAGTCTGTTGAACTGACGGGAATCAGCATGAACACCGGAGACCTCAGGCCGGGGGATCTTTTTGTTGCGATGCCGGGTAAAAAAACACACGGCGCTAATTTCATTGCTCAGGCGCTTAGCCAAGGGGCAGTTGCTGTTGTAACCGATTCCGCTGGCATAGAGCTGCTGGGTAGTTTAGAAATACCAATTCTGAAACTTGAGAACCCTAGGGCTCGACTTGGAGAGCTGGCTGCCTATGTCTACGGAAATGTCGCCGGAAACATGCCCAAGATTTTTGGCACCACGGGCACCAACGGTAAAACTTCCACCAGTTATTTGCTTGAAGCAATCTTGCGGCAACTTGGTGAGACAACGGGCCTAACTTCCACCGCGGAGCGACACATCGCAGGGGAAGTAATCGTCAGTCGACTAACAACTCCGGAGTCCCCAGAAATGCAGGCTCTCATCGCTCGCATGCGAGAAAAAGGAGTCACTGCGGTTGCTATCGAGGTTTCCGCTCAAGCACTAAGTCAACTCCGGGTGGACGGCTTACATTTTGATGTGGTTGGTTTTACCAACCTCAGTCACGACCACCTGGATGATTACAAAGATATGCAGGAATATCTTGAGGCCAAACTCCCTCTGTTCACCAAGCGTCGCGCCAAGCGCGGAGTCGTATGCCTAGACACAAAGTACGGAAAAGATTTTGTGAGGCAGAGTGAAATTCCGGTGGTCACAATCACAAGCGAGCTTGGCGTAGATGCTGATTGGCATGTTGCGGTTACCGCCGAAACACCTGCATACACATCATTTGTATTAGCGGGACCTGATGGCGTTTACATTCGCTCTAGGGTTCCTCTGCTGGGTGCTCATATGGCTGCAAATGCTGGGCTAGCGATTGTTATGTTGGTAGAAGCTGGTTTTGCTCCAGAGCGTATCGCCAAGGCAATCGAAGGCGGGATCGAAGCTTACTTACCAGGCCGAACCGAGCGGGTCACTGGTGCTACCGGCCCAGACGTCTATGTTGATTTTGGCCATAGTCCCGATGCTTTTTTGAACACTTTGTCAGCGGTAAGAAAAGTCACCGAGGGCAAGTTGTTTATGGTCTTTGGTGCAGATGGCGACCGCGATGCCTCTAAACGCCCAGCCATGGCACAAGTGGCAGCCGAGGGTTGTGACGTTCTAATCATCACCGATCATCACCCTCGCTTTGAAGATCCGGCCGCTATTAGAAAAACATTGGTGGATTGCGCGAGAGCTGCCAAACCAAACTTGGAAATCCACGAAGTGTCTCCACCGGAGGCTGCAATCCGAAAAGCGGTTTCAATGGCGAAACCAGGCGACGCAATTTTGTGGGCAGGCCCGGGCCATCAGGATTATCGAGACATAAGAGGTGTTCGCACGCCATACTCTGCTCGTCATGAAGCTCGCGCAGCCTTGGCAGAAAACGGTTGGTCATGATTGAACTAAGCACAAAGCAAGTTACTCAAGCGGTAGCCGGTGAACTTTTTGGTGACGCAACCGTGCTCATTTCAGGATCTGTTGAAACTGATTCACGACTCTTGAAACCAGGCGATCTTTTTGTTGCTAAGCCAGGCGAAGTAACAGACGGTCATCTTTTTCTAACTAATGCTGAGCGCTCCGGAGCGGTTGCGGCCCTTGTTGAACGAATCGTTGATGGAATTTCAATTCCACAGATCAAGGTCGCCAACTCTGTTCTCGCACTCGGCATGTTGGCAAAGTTTGTGTTGGATCAGGTCAAAGAATCCAGCGACATAAAAGTCATCGGCATAACTGGCTCTAACGGTAAGACCACGACAAAAAATATGCTGCGCGAGATACTCTCGAAATTTGGACCAACAGTGGCGCCAAACGAATCATTCAACAATGAGGTAGGCGCCCCATATTCAATTCTTCAGACCAACCTTCAAACTAGGTTTCTTGTCGTAGAGATGGGTGCTGGCGGCGAGGGAAGCATCGATTACTTAGCCCAGATTGCAAAACCTGACATCGGTGTTGTGTTAAAAGTTGGCTTGGCGCATGTTGGCGAGTTTGGTGGAATCGAGACAACAGCAAAAATCAAGAGTGAGTTGGTAAAGGCGCTCGATGTGAACGCTGTGGCGGTTCTGAACGCCGATGATGGATATGTTTCTGATATGGCATCGCTTACCGATGCACAAAAGGTTTGGTTTGGCACATCGGGAGATGCGGGTTATCAGGCAACGAACCAAAAGCTATCCATCGAGGGAACTGAATTCGATCTAAAATGGCCCGATCAAAAAGTTAGCCACGTAAAGTTGCAAATCTTGGGCGAACATCATGTGATGAATGCCTTGGCTGCGCTTACCGTCAGCGACATCCTGGGCCTTGACCGAGAAAAATCTATTTCAGCAATTGAAAATATGCCGCTGGCTGAACGCTGGCGAATGCAAGTTCACCATCGTGCTGATGGCGTGACAATTATCAATGATGCCTACAACGCCAGCCCAGACTCTATGAAGGCCGCTCTGCAGACCTTGGCTCAGTTGGGCCGATCAGGTCGCCGCACCATCGCAATTCTTGGCGAAATGGCCGAATTGGGGTCAATGTCACGCGAGCAGCACGATGCTCTGGGCAGGGTTGTTGTGCGCCTGGACATCAATCAGCTTGTTGTGGTTGGTCAAGCTGCCAAGCTAATTCACATGGGCGCAGAGCAAGAGGGCTCGTGGGGCGGGGAATCAAAATTCTTTGAGTCAATTGACGACGCTTTGGCCTTTGTTCGTGGAATGCTTATGGCTGGCGATTTGGTCCTGGTGAAGTCTTCCAAATCTGCGAACCTCAGACACCTGGGGGACACTTTGATGGAGGTTGGCTCTTGAGAGCAATTTTGCTTGCCGGTGGGGTTTCCATGGCATTCACACTTCTCGTGACTCCCGGTTTTATTTGGTTGTTCAGAAAACTTCGATGGGGTCAATTCATTCGTGAAGATGGACCAAAAGCGCACCACACCAAACACGGCACTCCAACCATGGGTGGCGTGGTCATTATTGTTGCCGCGGTGCTTGGCTACTTCGTTGGAAAACTGGCGAATTTTGAAACTCCAACAATCTCGGCCCTGCTGGTGTTGCTCATGTTGGTGGGACTAGGCCTGGTTGGCTTCATTGATGATTTCATCAAGACACACAAGCAGCGCAGCTTGGGTCTTACCGGTTGGGCAAAAATCGCTTTGCAGGGAGTCGTGGCTACGGTCTTTGCTGTGCTGGCCCTGCAGTTTCCAAACGAAGCTAACTTGACTCCGGCTTCAACAAAAATTTCTCTGGTGCGTGACACCGGAATTGACCTAATGATGTTTGGCACCGCAATAGGCGTGGTGCTTTTCATAATTTGGATTTACATTCTGGTTGCGAGTGCTTCAAATGGCGTGAATATTGCCGATGGCTTGGATGGCCTAGCCACCGGTTCAAGCATCATGGCAATCGGCGCTTATACAATCATCGGCTTTTGGCAATTTAATCAGGCCTGTGGCACGGTAATTGAGAATATAACTAGTTGCTACAACGTTCGTGATCCATTAGATCTAGCCGTGGTCTCTGCCGCAATTGTTGGCGCTCTAATTGGTTTCCTTTGGTGGAATACCTCTCCCGCTCAGATTTTCATGGGCGACACCGGTTCGTTGGCTCTGGGTGGGGCGCTGGCGGCACTTGCAATTCTTTCTCGTACTGAGATACTCCTAATTCTCATCGGTGGAATTTTTGTGATTGTCACTGGATCTGTTGTTATTCAGAGAGTTTTCTTTAAGTTGACTAAGTGGAAAACCGGAACGGGTAAGCGGGTGTTCCTAATGTCACCGCTGCACCACCACTTTGAATTAAAGGGCTGGGCTCAAGTAACCGTAGTAGTCAGATTCTGGATCATCGCTGGCCTATGCACTGTTGGTGGCATTGGCCTGTTCTACCTTGAGTGGATTTACGGCTAACCAAAATGAAAGACCTAGAGCACCTGCACAGCTGGAACGCAAATTGGCGTGACCTTAGGGTTGTCGTTTTGGGCCTAGGAGTTACTGGCTTTTCGGTTGCTGATTCTCTCGCCGAGTTGGGCTGCAAAGTAATGGTTGTTGCCGAAACGGCCGATGAGGAGCTCATTGACATCCTGGATGTTATCGGTGTTGAACACATCGTTGGTGAAGATGCCTCCGGGGTACCTCAAGGCTTAATTGAGTTCAAACCTGAGCTTGTAGTCACGTCTCCGGGGTTAAAGCCCGATCACGTGTTGATTGATTGGGCGGCCCGGGGGAGCATTCCGATTTGGGTAGACATTGAGCTGGCTTGGCGACTTCGCGATAAAACTTCAAAAGTTGCTGAATGGATTGCGGTAACTGGTACCAACGGTAAAACCACGACGGTCCAAATGGTGGAGGCGATGATTCGCAAAGGCGGGTTTCGAGTTGCATCTTGTGGCAATATTGGCACCCCAATTTTGGACGCGATACGCGACCCCGAGGGTTTTGATGTTTTGGTAGTGGAGCTTTCTAGTTTCCAGTTGCACTATGTAAAACATATTGAGCCTTTTGCTAGTGCAGTGCTAAACCTTGCAGATGATCATCTGGACTGGCACGGAAGTTTTCAGGCCTATGCTGATGCCAAGGCCAAAATCTACGAGAACACCAAATTTGCCTGCGTTTACAACATTAACGACTTGGCCACTGAAAAAATGGTCGAAAACGCAGATGTTCTTGAGGGCGCCAGAGCAATCGGGTTTACCACCGGTTTGCCCGGTCGCTCTCAGGTTGGCTTTGTTGAAGATTTACTTTGCGATCGAGCGTTCTTAGATGATCGGGCAAACAGCGCGCTGGAAATTGCAACGCTTGAAGATCTTTCAAATATTGGCGTTCTGACCCCGCATCTAATGGCAAATGCAGCCGCTGCCACCGCGCTAGCAAGGTCATTCGGAATCCAGCCAGCGGAAATACGACAGGCACTAATCGAATTTCGACTCGACGCACATCGAATCGAACTTGTGGGCGAATACGGTGGAGTTCGATGGATCGATGACTCAAAGGCTACGAATCCACACGCAGCCTCGGCATCGCTCAACTCTTTTGAAAGAGTTGTCTGGATAGTCGGTGGCCTACTAAAAGGTGTGGACCTTTCTGATGTTATTCAAAAATATTCTTCGAGATTTTCAACAGCAATTGTTATTGGCAAGGATAGGCAGCCAGTCTTAGAGTCGCTTGCAGCTAATGCCCCAGAATGCCAGATCATCGAAATTAGTGATTCCGATCAAGTGATGCATGATGCAGTCAAAGCGGCAAAGAATTCTGCAAAACCGGGGGATGTAGTTTTGTTGGCGCCAGCTGCGGCATCCATGGATCAATTTCGGGACTACGCGGACCGCGGCAATCAGTTTGCCGATCAGGTCAGAATTCAAATGGAGCAGATCTGATGGCAAAGTTATCTCCAGCGGAGCGAGCCAGACAAGCGCAGTCATCTGCTAAATCTGCAAGCTCACTTGGTCCTAGGCTAAAAAAAACATCAGAGCCCCGAATGTCTAAACGCGTAAAGAAGAGCGTAGATGCTCAAGCGCTGTCTTCTCAAGGAGCTCAACAAATTCAGGTTTGGTTTGATCGCATTTTCCGCGCTCAATCGGTCGAATTTTATCGACTGCTCGGCGTCACACTTTTTTTGGTGGCTTTTGGTGTGGTCATGGTTCTTTCTGCCTCTTCGATTGACTCCTTGGTAGCCAACAGCAATTCGCTTTGGGTTTTTCTTAAGCAATTTGGCTTCGCAATAATTGGTTTGCTTTCTCTTTCCATCGTTTCGCTGCTGCCAGTAAATTTCATTCGCTCCAAGGCCAAAGCATTTTTTGCCATCACAATGGTGGTTCAGCTAGCGGTCTTTTTCATCGGAAAGGACATCAACGGAAACCGAAACTGGATTGATGTTTTTGGATTGTTCTCGCTTCAGCCTTCCGAGTTTTTGAAGATTGCTGTAATTCTTCACGTGGCCGCCTATTTGGCGCGTCAGCAAAATAATTTCGATGAACCAAGAACCTGGTACCAAGCCGTAGCCATGGTTGGTTTGGCAATGGTTCTGGTCATGATTGGTCGAGACCTTGGCACCGTGGTGATCATGCTGATTGCCTTCATGGGTATGCTCGCCCTGGCCGGCATGCCAACTTTGATAATGCGAAATGTTGGTATCGCTCTTTTGGTCCTGATCCCAATGGCACTAATGGGTAGTTCCTCTCGCATGGGCCGAATCACTGCGTGGTTGAACCCGAGTGCTCCAGATCCGTTGGACTACAACTGGCAAGCTGAACATGGCATGTGGGCAATCGCCGCTGGTCGCATATTTGGCGCCGGGCTTGGAGAATCCAAGATGAAGTGGAGTTGGATCCCTGAGGTTGAAAACGACTTTATCTTTGCGGTTATCGCTGAGGAATTGGGGTTGATCGGTGCACTCGTGGTTATTGCGCTGTTTGTCGTATTAGCCTTCTCATTACTTCGAATCATGCAGCGAACTCAGGATTTTTTCAGTCGCATAGTTGTGGTTTCGGTGATGCTCTGGTTAGTGTTCCAGGCCTTGGTGAACATAGCCGTTGTGCTTCGCCTTTTGCCAGTACTGGGCGTTCCGCTGCCGCTAATTTCAGCCGGAGGTTCATCGCTCATTTCAGCGCTCACCGCAATCGGAGTTGTCTTAGCTATTGAGCGTGAAAACCACGCCAACCCAAATCGCGGTTCTTCCAGTTCGCGCAGCAATTTAAGGTCGGTTGCAACTCGCTCTGTACCAACGCAAAGGTCAAAGCGATGACCAATTATTTATTGGCTGGCGGTGGAACCGCAGGGCATGTAAATCCACTGTTGGCCTTGGCCGATGCCATTCGCGCCGATTCCGCTTTGCACCACATTTTTGCTCTTGGCACAGTTGAGGGCCTGGAACAACAGCTAGTCCCTGAGCGCGGTTACGAGTTAATAACCATTGACAGGCTGCCTTTTCCAAGAAAAATCAATCGATACGCGTTTCGGTTTATCGGTGCCTTCTTGGCTGCGGTCCGAGCCTGTGAACGCATTCTCCGCGAGAAACAAATTGATGTCGTCGTTGGTTTCGGTGGTTACGCCAGTGCGCCTGCCTATCTTGCGGCCAAGAAACTGGGAATTCCCGTGGTAGTGCACGAGGCAAACGCCTTGCCCGGCTGGGCTAACAAACTTGGCAATAAGTTTGCCGCGGCAACTGGGGTGGCTTTCAAAAACACCAAGTTGAAGAATGCAGAGTTTGTAGGAATGCCGCTCCGCAAAGAAATCGAAGAAGTCGCGAGAGTCGCAGACAAGTCTATGGCACGCAAGCACTTTGGGTTGGATCCTAAAACCATCACCTTGTTGGTTACCGGAGGCTCCCTTGGGGCCAAAACAATCAACCAGACCATTGATGAATCGCGCAATGTGCTGAAAGCGGCTGGCATTCAGGTTTTGCATATCGTTGGTGGAAAGTCAGAGTTCGATGAAATCTCGGATGATGATTACAAAAGAATTAAATATTGCGATCAGATGGAGTTGGCAATTGCAGCTAGTGATTTTGCTGTGGCTCGAGCGGGAGCATCAACGGTTTCGGAATTTGCAGCCGTTGGTTTACCGGCCATCTATGTTCCCTATCCAGTAGGAAACGGTGAACAGAAACTCAATGTTAGTGAACTAGTTTCGGCTGGCGGGGGAGTACTGGTTGCCGACCACGAATTCACTGCTCAGTATGTTGCTGAAAAGCTTGTTCCCTTGATTTCAAATACAAAGCTTTTAGGACAGATGAGTGCTGCGGCAAAAGAGTACGGAATTGCGGACGGCACGGACCGCCTCTTCAAGCTCGTTCAAGGTGTGTTGTAAAGAACTCGTAATCGTGATTCACCCTAGTCTTCTAGGTGAATGTTAGGAAAGCAATGATCAAGCCAGATTTCTCGCAAGCGGTGCCCAAGGAACTTGGAAAAGTTCATTTCATCGGCATCGGTGGTTCCGGAATGAGCGGCATCGCAAGAATTTTGATTGGCATGGGACATCAGGTCACCGGCAGTGATCTTCGTGACACCGATAACGTCGCGACCCTAAGGGAACTTGGCGCAGAGATTTTTATTGGTCATGACGAGGCCCACTTAGGTAACCCTGACACCGTCGTAGTAACCTCGGCGCTTTGGCCAACTAATCCGGAGTACTTACTGGCCAAGAAAAAGGGAATTCCAGTAATCCATCGTTCTCAGGCGCTTGCCTATTTAACTTCTAAACGTCAGGTAATTGCTGTTGCTGGTGCACACGGTAAAACCACAAGCACCGGAATGATCATCACGGGGTTGCTTGCATTAGGCGAGGACCCAAGTTTCGTAAATGGTGGGGTGATTGCTTCACTTGACGCGTCATCGGCAAGTGGATCAGGCGATTTGTTTGTAATTGAAGCGGATGAATCAGATGGATCTTTCTTGCACTACGACACTTCGGTGGCGTTAATCACAAATGTTGACGCAGATCATTTAGATCACTATGGCAGCGAAGAAGCTTTTGAGGCAGAGTTTGCCAGATTTGCCCAGGGGGCGAAGCAATTTATCGCTATTAGTTCAGATGACCCCGGTGCGGTTCGAGTCTCGCGCCTCATCAAAGATCACAGGGTAATTCGTTTTGGCCAAGCTGATGACGCTGAGGTTCGCCTGCACCACATAGACGCCTCCGGGCCAAAAGTATCTTTTCAGATTTCGTTTGAGGGCCAGAGCTACTCGGCAATTTTGAATGTTCCAGGCGAGCACAATGCAGTAAATGCGGCCGGTGCATTTGCAGTTCTGGTTGGTCTTGGATTTGAGCCTGAGAAGTCACTTGCGGCAATTGCAACTTTTGCTGGCACGCAGAGACGATTCGAACTTCATGGTGAACGCAGGGGTGTTGCTGTTTATGACGATTTTGCCCACCACCCAACGGAGGTCGCAGCAGCCATCAAAGCTGCAAGGGCGGTAGTCGGTCGAGGAAAGATAATCACGGTTTTTCAACCGCACCTTTACAGCCGCACGAGACTAATGGCAAAAGAATTTGCTGAGGCTCTCTCGGCATCCGATCAAGTTGTGGTGCTAGACATCTATGCTGCGCGAGAAGACCCAGAGCCAGGAGTTACCGGAGCACTTGTTTCAGATGCTTTCAAGGATAAATCAAAGGTGCATTATGTTCCTGATTGGAATGATGTTCCTGCGGTCAGCGCCAAATTAGCAGGTGAGGGTGACTTCATCATGACCATGGGTTGTGGAGATATTTATCGAATGGTTCCTGAATTGCTTGAGGCGCTTGAGCAGTAATTGAAGCGGCCGCAATCAAAACCAGTGGCCCGGAGTTTATCCGGGTTGCCGAGCGCACCCGCGTCAAAATCCAAAAGAGCGCCAAAGCAGCAAGCGAAATCCGCACCCAAAAAGGCTTTGAAGACCCAGAGCAAGCGCTTACTCAATATTCGTAAATCGGAAAAGCGCAATCCGGCTCTTTCAAAGTTATCGCCTGAAATAAAAAGATTCACGGCCGCATCCAGAAGGCGACGGATTGCATTTGGAGTCTCTATTGCCTCAATTGCTTCTTTGCTGCTGCTCGTTCTGTCAACTATTTTCACACCGTTATTAGCTGTAGAAAAAATAGAGGTCACCGGCGCAAAGAGGCTCAATGAGAAGTCAATCGTTAATTCACTAACAAGCCAGATAGGTAAACCGTTGCCAACGGTTAGCGGTGCAGAGATCACAAGTGCGCTAAAGGCGTTTCCACTGATTGAAAGCTTCTCAATAATTAGTCTCCCGCCACATACCCTGAGAATTCAAATAACAGAGCGTCAACCAATCGGCATCATCGCCGTGAGTGGCACTGATTATCTTTATGATCCGGCGGGCGTGCGAATTGGAATTTCAAGTGGCTACGAAAAATTGCCCACAATTCAAATCACTGGAGTGCCTGAAAAATCTCCGCAGTTCAAAGCGGCGATAGAAGTGCTTATGGCGTTGCCTGCAGACTTACTTTCGCGGGTCGCAGAAATTGACGCAAAATCCAAAGATGATGTCACCCTCAGGCTTCGCGGATATTCAGGCCAGCGAATTATCTGGGGAGATGGTTCTGATTCGGTTCTCAAATCCAGAGTGCTCGATGCTCTAATTGCAAATCAGAAAAAAACCGATCGCGTGACCTTTGATGTGTCCAGCCCAAACGCACCAGTGGTGCGCTACGGAAACTTTTAGACACACCTGCCAACATCCAATCATCCAAGGCCGTAACGGCTTATTTTTTTCGCGCACGGTAATAAACGGGCCGAACTATAAGCCTCATGCTGAGGTTTAACCTTTAGCACCGTGCATTGAAGCAACAAAAGTGAATGCGGAGGAATATCGTGGGTCTGAACCAGAACTACCTTGCGGTGATAAAGGTTGTAGGCGTTGGCGGCGGCGGTGTTAACGCACTGAACCGCATGATTGATGCCGGCCTTCGCGGTGTCGAATTTGTTGCAATCAACACCGATGCCCAGGCGCTTCTAATGAGTGAGGCACACGTCAAGTTAGACATTGGACGTGACCTAACCCGAGGTCTGGGTGCTGGCGCCGATCCAGAAATTGGTCGTCGCGCAGCCGAGGATCACTCGGATGAAATTGAAGCAGCTCTTCGCGGCGCAGACATGATCTTCGTAACTGCCGGTGAGGGCGGCGGAACTGGCACTGGTGCTGCTCCAGTTGTGGCCCGAATCGCAAAGCAACTTGACGCGCTAACCGTAGGTGTGGTGACACGCCCATTTGGATTTGAGGGTAAGCGTCGCGCACAACAAGCTGAAGCTGGAATCGAAATTCTTCGCGGTGAAGTTGACACCTTAATCGTGGTGCCAAACCAAAGACTCTTGGAATTGGTAAACAAGTCCGTTTCTGTTGTAGAAGCATTTGCAACCGCTGATGATGTATTGCGCGCCGGTGTCCAAGGCATCACCGATCTAATCACCACTCCTGGACTAATCAACCTGGACTTCGCTGACGTAAAGTCAGTAATGAAGGGCGCTGGTTCTGCACTGATGGGTATTGGAACCGCAAAGGGTGAAGACCGAGCTGTACGAGCCGCTGAGCTTGCCGTTTCTAGCCCGCTACTTGAAGCGAGCATTGACGGAGCGCACGGTGTTCTTCTATTGGTTCAAGGAGCCTCTGACCTTGGCCTTCACGAAATTGATGAGGCCGCCAGATTGGTCCAAGAAGCCGTCAGCCCGGAAGCAAACATTATTTACGGAACCACAATTGACGACACTCTTGGCGACGAGGTTCGCATCACCGTCATCGCCGCTGGCTTTGATGGGGGATTGCCCAAGGTTCGTAAAGTTGAGCGCAAGCCGTTCGCGGAACCTGTTGCCGCAGCCGCTCCTGTAGCAGCGGCAACGAGCACCTCATGGTTCGGAGATTCAGCGGTTCCAGCAACTGAATCGATTGATGTTGCTGCAGTCAACTCCTACTACTCTGACTCGGCATCTGAACCAGAGACTCATGCAGAGGCAGAGGAAGAAGCTGATAACGCCAAAAGTGGGGAACCAGCAAAGTTCAAGTCTGCCGACGGCACAAAGTTTCAGTCTGCCGACGGCACAAAGTTTCAGTCTGCCGACGGCACCTGGGGCGATGACCTCGACATCCCAGACTTTCTTCGATAAATTTCTGAACGCTATCCGTGAGTTCTTTAGGGCAACGTTTAGCCGAGGTTGAATCGCGAATTTCGATTGCCGCAGATAGTGCCGGCCGTGATCGTTCAGAGATTGAACTCATCGTAGTTTCAAAAAACCATCCCGCTCAGCTAGTGGTGGAACTTTTGAATTTGGGAGTCCGAGCTTTTGGTGAGAATCGTGATCAAGAGGCTAAGCCCAAGGCGTCGCAGGTAGCCGAGCTGGTTGCCTCGAAGGACTTTGACTACAAGTGGCACTTCATTGGCCAACTGCAGAGCAATAAAGTCCGTTCGGCGCTTTCTTATTCAAGTGTCATCCACTCTGTAGATCGCCAATCCCTGCTTGATGCAATCATCAAGGCCGTCGCAGAGCGCTCAGATCCGCTGGATGTATTCATTCAACTAAACCTCACCGATGATCCAGGCCGAGGCGGTATTGAGCCTAAGCACCTTGAGCCATTCGCCGAGCAGGTGCTGGCTATCAAGAACTTGAATTTACTTGGTGTCATGGGAGTTGCCTCATTGGAACGTGCCCCCGAGGTTGACTTCGAGACCATTCTTAAGGCAAGTGAGTCATTGACTAGAATCGCGCCGACGGCAAAATTCATCTCGGCTGGCATGTCTGAAGACTTTGAAGCGGCAATATCCTTTGGCGCGACACACTTGAGAGTCGGCAGTGCAATTACCGGAAAACGCCAAAATTAGCCATATTCTGGTCTAGTAAGAGTCCGCAGGAGGATAAAAATGGCAGGTCTAATTTCACAGGTTTCAGGTTGGCTTGGTCTGGCCGATGAAAGTGAAGCGCTTCCACCACGACCAGTTGCCGCTTCGGCAAGCGAGGCACGCCCAGTTGCGCGTGTGGCAACGATGCGCCCACGTCGTGGAGTCTCAGAAGTTAATGAGATTTACACGATTGAGCCACGCTCTTACTCAGAGGCTCCGGAAGTTGCCGCCAACTACCGTCTGGGTATCCCCGTAATCGTAAACATGGGCGAAATGTCTGAACTTGATTCCCGCCGCATGTTGGACTTTATGCTCGGCCTCAAGGAAGGCCTTGAGGGTCACCTCAAGCGAGTCACCCCAAAGGTTTTCCTGCTTTCGCCAAGCCACGTTGCCGTGAACAACGAGGATGATGAAACCGAGCCAACTGACGACCTTCTAGTCCGTCCGTAATTTTCTAACCACTTAAGTCATGGGCCTGGTAGCAATCGCAATTTGGTGGGTGCTCCAGGTCTATTTCTTTGCTCTGGTGGCTCGACTCTTTATTGATTTGGCCTTATCGGTCAACCGATCCTGGCGCCCATCGGGGTTACTGCTGCCAGTGGTAGAGATTGTGATGACGGTTACAGACCCGCCCCTGAAGGCGATTCGAAAAGTAATTCCTCCGATCCGATTGGGGGCGATTCAATTGGATTTGGGCTGGACAGCCTTGGTTTTTGCTATTTTCTTCCTTCAGCGAATCGTGCTTTCGGTCGCATAAAGACGGCTCTAACCACATTTTGCTGCTTACTCAAAATAAATAATCCCAAAAGAGGTAACCTTTCCTCTGTAGCCGAATCCCCACCGGCCAAGGACATAAAAGAGGTAAGAATATGCCATTGACTCCAGAAGACGTAGTCAATAAGAGATTCCAGCCAACCAAGTTTCGCGAAGGCTACGATCAGGATGAAGTCGATGACTTTCTCGACGAGATCGTTGTTGAGCTCAGAAGACTAACCCAAGAGAACGAAGACCTTCGTCAGCGCTTGTTGGCTTCTGAGTCTAGAATCGCAGAACTACAGCGCAGCGGTGCAGGACTTGTGGCTGAAATAAACAGCCCAACTGCCGAGAGTGCACTTGCTCCTTCAATTGCGCCATCGGCCGTTAGTGCGTTCCCTGAGGCAACCCAGGACCCATCAACCCTTGACACCAGCAACACCAATAACTTGCTTCAGTTGGCTCGCAAACTTCACGAGGAACACGTTCGCGAAGGCCTAGCCAAGCGCGATGCGCTTATTGCCGAAGGCCACGCAACTGCAGCGCGTGTAGTTCGAGAAGCAGAGGCTCAGCAGCGCGCAGACATGAGTCGCCTAGAGCAAGAAAAGGCTTTGATCGAGCACCGCATCCAAGAGTTGAGAAGTTTTGAACGCGAGTATCGTTTGAAACTAAAGGCCTACATTGAAAACCAGCTCGCCGACCTTGAAGAGGCAACCACTGCTCCGGCCGAGAGGCCTAGTAACGCCATCGACAGCGGCTACAACTTTGGTGCCCAGGGCGGTTACGATCCCAATGGCTTTATATCCAATAACTAACTTCAAGGACTAAGTAATTGACAATTCCTAAACAGCTTCGGGTTCGCTTGATATGGTTTTTTGCTTGCGCATTTACTGTGATTGCTCTGGATCAGTTCTTGAAGAACTACCTAATTTTGAAACTTGACGAAGGCGCACCGATAAATTTCATCGGCAGTCTGGTGCGACTTAATCTTGTCTACAACGACTCAGCTGCATTTTCAATCGGCTTCGGGGCAACCTGGATATTCACCATAATTTCATCGGTGGCTGTGCTCGTCCTACTTTGGTTTAGTCGCAAAATTGAAACCACCGGATGGGCAATCATGGCGGGCGTATTGCTGGGTGGCGTTTCCGGAAACCTGATTGACCGGTACCTTCGGGAACCGGGTTTCGCTATTGGCCGCGTTGTTGACTACATTCAAATTCCACTCAATTTTCCACTCTTCAACGTTGCCGACATGGCGATTTTCTTTATCTGTTCGATTTCTGTAATTAGAGTCATGCGCGGGGACCAAATTGGCCGCAAACGAGTCAGTGAATGAGTGAGCAAAAGTTACTTCCAGTTCCAAGTGGATTAGCCGGGGACCGCGCAGACGCAGGTTTGGCCAGGCTCATGGGGCTTTCAAGGTCTGCCGCCGCCGAACTGCTCACGGATGGACACGTTTTACAAAATGGAAAAGTAATTTCAAAGTCAGATCGGTTGATAGACGGAGCTGTCTTAGAGGTCACCTTCCCAGAAGTGGTCAACAATCTTGAGATAGTGCCTTCACTGGTTGAGGGCTTCAAGATTGTCTATCAAGACGAAGACATAATTGTGGTTGATAAACCCGCGGGCGTCGCAGCGCATCCTTCGGTCGGCTGGGATGGTCCAACGGTTCCGGGTTGCCTTTTGGCTCTTGGTGTTCAAATCGCAACCAGTGGCGCGCAGGAACGCCAGGGCATTGTGCAACGACTGGATGTTGGTACCAGCGGGCTTATGACCCTGGCAAAATCTGAGCTGGCCTACTCCAGGTTGAAGCAAGCGTTTCGGGATCGAAAAGTACATAAGGTTTATCGCGCAGTTATTCAAGGACTGGCCGACCCACTCGCGGGAACTTTCGATGCACCGATTGGTCGCCATCCAAAGGCGGAATTCAAATTTGCAGTGATGAATGACGGAAAACACTCGGTGACTCATTACGAAACACTTGAGGCCATGAAGGCTGCTTCGTTGGTTGAAATTGTTCTAGAGACCGGGCGCACTCATCAAATTCGAGTTCATTTTTCTGCGTTTCGTCACCCATTGGTGGGAGACACAATGTACGGCGCTGACCCCACTCTTGCCGCCAGAGTCGGCCTAGATCGGCAGTGGCTACACGCCATGCGATTAAGTTTTGAGCATCCAACCACCGGTGAGCCAGTTGAATTTTCAAGCGAATACCCAGCTGAGTTGCTGCACGCGCTCGAGGTCTTGCGAGGGTAGTCTGGTCTTCCGCCCAATCTGAATTTTAGGTTCGGTCCCACAGTAACAGGAAGGTCTTCGCGATGAGCGATGCTGCATCTGAGTCAGACTCATTCGTCCACCTTCATGTTCACACCGAGTATTCGATGCTCGATGGTGCTGCGCGAGTAAAACCACTGATTGAAGCCGCTGTGGAGCAGGGGATGCCCGCTATCGGCATTAGTGACCACGGAAACAATTTTGGCGCTTTCGATTTTTACAAAACCGCAAAATCCGCTGGCATCAAACCAATCATCGGCATCGAGGCCTACCTGTCACCGGGCACCCCAAGGCAGGATCGCAGCCGAGTTCGATGGGGCAATGGCGGTGAAGATGATATTTCCGGCGGCGGTGCTTTTACCCACATGACCATGTTTGCGGAAAACACCGATGGCATGTACAACCTTTTCCGGATGTCATCAAAAGCTTGGCTTGATGGTTTTTATTTCAAACCACGCATGGACCGTGAGCTATTGCAGACATATGGCAAGGGAATCATCGCCACTACCGGGTGTGCTTCGGGAGAGATTCAAACCCGTCTTCGTCTGGGTCAGTACGAGGAAGCAAAAAAGGCTGCCGGAGAATTCCAAGATATTTTTGGTAAGGAAAATTTCTTTGCCGAAATCATGGATCATGGGCTCGACATCGAGCGACGTGCCATGGCTGACCTCTTGAAGTTAGCAAAAGAACTAAACATGCCGTTGTTGGCAACCAATGACCTTCACTACACTCACGCCGGAGATGCCGCCGCACACGAAGCATTGCTGTGTGTGCAATCTGGTTCAACACTGGTGGATCCAACAAGATTCAAATTTGACTCACAAGAGTTTTACCTCAAGACTCCGGCCCAGATGAGGGCCTTGTTTCCCGATAATCCTGAAGCCTGCGATAACACCCTATTGATTGCAGAACGTTGCAACGTTGAATTCCAAGAGCGGGAACTCATGCCACGCTTTCCGGTTCCAGAGGGGCACACAGAAGCATCCTGGTTCGAGCAGGAAGTTGCGGCTGGAATGCAGCGTCGCTACAAAGGCCAGATACCGGAGGCTCAAGCTAAACAGGTTTCCTACGAAGTTGAAGTTATCGAGCAAATGGGATTCCCTGGCTACTTCTTGGTAGTTGCCGACTTCATCGCCTGGGCTCGAGCACAAGGAATTCGCGTCGGCCCTGGTCGTGGATCTGCAGCGGGATCTATCGTGGCTTACGCGCTTGGCATTACCGAACTAGATCCGATAAAGCACGGTCTGATTTTTGAACGTTTTCTAAATCCAGAGCGCGTCTCGATGCCAGATATCGATGTTGATTTCGATGATCGTCGCCGCGGTGAAGTTATTCGATACGTTTCCGAAAAGTATGGCGACGATCGAGTTGCTCAGATTGTTACCTTTGGAACCATCAAGGCCAAGCAGGCGTTAAAAGATGCCGGTCGAGTCTTAGCTATGCCATATGCGGTTGGCGAGAAACTAACCAAAGCCATGCCGCCCATGGTGCTGGGCCGTGACATTGCGCTAAATGACTTGATAGACAAAAAATCAGAACGCTATAAAGAGGCAGCCGACTTTCGCGAACTGATTGAAAACGACGATGATTCGGCAAAAGTTTTTGAATTGGCCCAAGGCCTGGAATCACTCAAGCGTCAGTGGGGTGTGCATGCTGCTGGTGTGATCATGTCTGCTGAGCCGCTGATTGATGTAATACCGATAATGAAGCGCGAAGATGACGGTGCCATCATCACTCAGTTTGATCAGCCGCCCTGTGAAAAACTTGGACTGTTGAAGATGGATTTCTTGGGTCTGCGAAACCTAACCGTACTTGATGACACGCTAGCCAACATCAAGTCCAACCGTGGTGAAACAGTTGTGCTTGAGGAACTTGACTTGGATTCCGACCAGGCAACCTTTGAATTGTTGTCTCGTGGCGACACCCTTGGCGTCTTTCAGCTAGATGGAAACGCCATGCGCTCTCTGTTGCGTCTTCTGAAGCCCACACTCTTCGAGCACATCTCTGCGGTAATTGCCTTGTATCGACCTGGTCCAATGGGTATGAATTCTCACACCAACTATGCACTCAGAAAGAATGGCCTACAGGCCGTTGACTCGGTGCATCCAGAGCTTTCTGACTCGTTATCTGAAGTGCTTGATCCAACCTATGGATTGATTGTTTACCAAGAGCAGGTTATGGCCGCTGCTCAAAAAGCGGCCGGCTTCACTCTTGGCAAGGCAGATCTATTGCGTCGGGCGATGGGTAAAAAAGATAAAGACGAACTCGATCGTCAGTATCAAGGTTTCTCGGAAGGCATGAAGGCCAACGGGTATTCCGATGCAGCCGTCAAAGCTCTCTGGGACACCCTGCTCCCATTTGCCGACTACGCATTCAACCGAGCCCACAGTGCAGCTTATGGAGTTCTGTCTTATTGGACGGCATACCTGAAAGCAAATTACCCAGCCGAGTACATGGCAGCCCTGCTCACCTCAGTTGGTGATTCAAAAGACAAGTTGGGAATTTACCTGAGCGAATGTCGTCGCATGGGAATTAAGGTTTTGGCGCCCGATGTGAACGAATCGATTGCTGAATTCAGCGCGGTAGGAAAAGACATTCGTTTTGGGTTGGGGGCCGTTCGCAACGTGGGACTCAACGTAGTTGATGCAATCAAGCGAACTCGCGAAGAAAAGGGAAACTTCACCTCTTTCCACGATTTCCTGAGAAAAGTGCCTGGCATCGTTTGCTCGAAGCGCGTGATCGAATCGCTTATTAAGGCGGGAGCCTTTGACTCGCTTGGACACACTCGAAGATCACTCGCGGAAATTTCGGAAGAAGCTGTTGAGTCTCAGGCTTCGCTCAAGAAGAACGAGGCCGTGGGTCAGGTTGACCTATTCGGTTCGTTGTTTGATGATGCCATGGCAGACAGCTCATTTGCCGGGTCAGTTCCAGACCGCCCAGAGTGGCCAAAAAAGGAAAAGTTGGCTTACGAACGTGACATGTTGGGTCTGTACGTTAGCGATCACCCCTTGGCCGGCCGCGAGGAACAACTGGCCCGATACGCGCAAATATCTATTGGTGAAATTTCATCTAGCGAGTCACTGCAGGATGGCGAGACGGTAATCATTGCTGGTCTAGTTACCCAAGTGCTTCATAAGGTTGCGCGTCAATCCGGTAATCCATACGCTGCAGTCACTGTTGAGGATTTTGAGGGCGAGATTCAGGTCATGCTGATGGGCAAGACCTATCAGGAGTACGCCAGAAACTTGGAAGCCGATCAAGTGGTCATGATCCGCGGAAGCATTTCTCAGCGTGATGACGGAAACAGTCTGCGCGCATATTCAATTGAAACCATCGAGGGCGGCGCTGACTTTATTCGTGGGCCAATTGTCGTCCGTGTCCCAGAGGCTGAGGCAACTCGCGAGGTTCTCGAGGAATTAGATCGCATCCTTCGCGTTCACGCCGGCACAGAAGAGGTGCACGTAAAACTTGTCGGTGATTCCACGGAGCGTCTGTTTAAGCTGCAGCCCAAGGTGAAAATTTCAACTGAGCTCTATGGAGAGTTGAAAGTTCTGCTTGGAGCTAAATGCTTGACTTAGGCTTTGCCAACAAGTCACTTTGGTTGCGAGTAATTAGTTGAGAGATTTTCCAGGGGTCATGTAGTGGCGCTGGTAGTAAAGCAACGCAGGTGCCTCTAGTCCCAAAAGCCCCTCGATAACATCTACGATAATCACCGCATTGTTCTCTACGTCGTGAATCTCTCTAATCTTGCCAATCAACACCGAGGTCGCATCGGTGAATACCGGAACACCAAAAGGTCCAATTTGCCAGTCGTTTTTTGAGAACCTAAGCGTGTGGTCCGCTGCCATGCGCTGAGCAAGCTCAAGGTTTCGTTCACCCAGGGTGTGAATCGCCACATGCTTTCCGGCCAGCAAGCTTGGCCAGGTGCTCGATCCACGTGCAACGTTAAAGCTGGCCAGCGGGGGATTCGCCCCGAGCGATGTCATTGAAGTAGCGGTGAAACCGGCGGGCTTGCCCTCAGCATCCAAAAGCGTGATCACCGATACTCCAGAGGCGTGCAATCTAAAGGTTGCTCTAAGGGCCTCGGTAGGTTCTTTTTCTACTGCAAAATTTTCCATGACTCTTTTTCTTTGAATGAACTGATGTCTAGGCTACCGGTAAGTAGCGCCGGCTCTAGAATTGCTACATAAAACTACTTTGGAGGCAAGTTATGAGTGTCGCAGTGAACTTGCGCATCGTTGACCTGCGTGCCAAAGAATTTGACTCCATCTCTGCGAACTCAGCTGTGCCTCGTGCCGCCGTTGATATAACCAAAGC
>JACCDW010737287.1_pt1 | contig 55103 bp, 49 predicted proteins | sample 7449781 | NCBI WGS metagenome assembly JACCDW01 (sample SAMN15323449, study PRJNA562643) | freshwater metagenome | isolation source: river surface water | place: USA:Blue River Watershed | collected 2017-08-18
AGAATAGCGTATATGACATCCTGCTATGTATTTTTATACATAACAGAATGGACATTATTCGCAATTATAATTGCATAGACATAGTGGCACCTCGTCCTCTTCTTGGAACAAAATTGCCAAAAGGTTTTGGTCCATCTTTTAAATTATGAATTTTGTTTGAACTTTCTATTTGAGAAGTTGTTCCAGTTTCAAAGGTATTAATATTTATTAGTGTATTATCGGTTTCATCTATAGTATAACTCAATCTATTAATAGAATTAATTCCTTCTGATGTACTATTAACATATCTATCGAATTCATTTTTATTAACGACACGTGTAGTTCCGTCATGTAATATAATAAAATTCTTATCCATTATTGGGAAAAACCGACTTCTATCAATATGAATTCCTTTTCTTATTGCTCTATGCTGTAATGCATTGTCTTCATAACCCCATGCCCAGAAATTAGGAAATCCATTTATTGCTTCAAAATCGGCACCAGTTATAGAAACAATTCCACCTAACGTAAATGTAAACCCGTAAAAATGTTTTATTACTCCTATTGTAGTTTTATAATCAATAAAATTCTTATTAAGTGGCATTATATCGACATCATTAAACACTATTGTAATATTTTTATAATCATTTGGATATAAATTGCGAACATATAAAAACCCAATATTTTTAAGAGCACCTCTATTAAAATTACGTTTGTCGTTTTGATGAATAAAAAAGATTTTGTAATCAGATTCTGGGGTATCTTCTAATATTGTTTTCATATGGCGCTGATAGAATTTCTTTTGTTCTTCTCTATCTCTATAGGGAATAATAAAAACTAATTTGGGAATTATGGGTTCAGGTATAGTTTCAATAACAGGTTCAGGAATAGTTTCTACAACCGGTTCAGGTTCTGGTTCGGGGATAGTTTCTACTACTGGTTCAGGTATAGTTTCAATAACAGGTTCAGGAATAGTTTCTACAACCGGTTCAGGTTCTGGTTCGGGGATAGTTTCTACAACCGGTTCAGGTTCTAGTTCAGGAATAGTTTCTACAACCGGTTCAGGTTCTGGTTCTGGAATAGTTTCAATAACAGATTCGGGTTCTAATTCTGGGATAGTTTCTACAACAGGTTCGGGTTCTGGTTCAGGGATAGTTTCTATAACAGGTTCGGGTTCTGGTTCAGGAATAGTTTCAGGTTGAGGTTCTGGTTCGGCAATAGGTTCCTCAACCGGAATTTCCTCCAGTGTCATAGTTATGTTATTATCTGTTTCCTCTATTATATTTTCCTCAGGAATTACGTCTACAATCGGTTCAAATTCTTCCTCCATTAAAAAATAATATAAAATTATGTCATATATTATTTTTTTTATTATTACGTTTATTCCTATATTTCCTAAATTTTTTATTCGTATTTTTATTTGTTATCTACATATATTTTTGTAAAATGCATGCAGGTATTAAATCCTCATGTAAATTATATAATTTCTTAAAGCATTTATTTATCGTTACTTCACTAACTCCACAAATCTGTTTTACATCATTTTTTGATATATTCAAATTACACACATGTGATATCAAAAACACAATTCCGGCCGCAATAGCATGAGGCGTATTATCCAATATTAAGTTTTTGGATTCCACTTTTTTTGCTATGAATTTTGCCAACATTGTCAATTCCGAATTTATATTTAATTTACTGCAAAATCGTTCTATAAATGAACTCGGGGTAGTCGTTTGCAAATCTGCCTGATATTCCGGGTCGGTATTGCGTTCAATATTATTTAATATATTAACCGCCGTAGAACATCCTGTAGTCGCACTCGTTTTATCTAATTGAAATATCTCCGAAATTTCATGTGCCGTTCTCGGGCATCCATTTAATCGACAAGAAATATATATGGACGCCGCTTTAATACCGTCACGATTTAATCCTCGGAACATTTTTTGCTCGGATATGTCCTTATGAATTACCATAGCATCATCTATAAATATTTTGGGAATTCCGGCATTTTGTGCCATAATAGTAATAAATTGAAATTCTTCATATAATGATTTTTCCTTATGTGGCATAGATTGCCATTCAGTCCATTTGCGAATTTTTTTCATTTCATATGACGATTTAGTATTACATAATATTTTGCATCCATATGAGGATTCGACTAGGAGAGGATTTATGGGATTTCCACATCTCGTAGGATCATTGGCATTTTTATCATCGGCACCATAAAATCTCCATTCTGGCGAATAATCGAGAACTTCTTTGTGTATTGCTCCACATTGTGGATTGGTACACGTTGGAAATCCATCGTCCATTAACATTAAAACGGATTTACATAAGGTACAAATATCGTGCTCTGTTGTATCGGAATATTCGCAGTTTATATTTACTTCTTCTGGAGTTTGCATTATTTGTTTTTCGGATTCAATTATTTTCCACATGCGGTCTTTTTCTTCTTTTGTCAAATTTGTCTTTTTCTTTTTTGTTTTTTGGTTATCCGAAAATTTAGCATCTATGAGAGGAATTGATATTTTTGGAGGAGAAACCGAAATAGAGGAAGAAGGTTGGATATTGGACTTTTCTTCTTCTGCATATTCCATTTTTTCTATATTGTTAGGTGTTTTGTTTTTATATTTTTTTACTTTAATTGTTATAGTTGTAACGGATTCCATTTTTGGGCAGAGAAATTAATTAGTTGTAAATTATTAATTGATAGGGGGATAAATATATGTGTAAATGATAATTTGTTTCAATTTTATAATATTTGCATATTATAATAGGAAAAATATTATAATATATGTTTACAAATATTACGAATGGATTTAATAATGCAAATGAATTTGTAGAAAATGTTTCAAATAGAGGTAGTGAATTACAAAAAAAATTAATTACATCTGCCCACTTAAATGAAGCAGAAAAAAATTTTACAGACATTGTTAATGTTAAAGAAAATATAACAAATCAAGCAAATCAAGCAAAAAAAAATTTTACTAGAGCAGCAGATGATACAGGAAACATCTTTAATAATACATTAAGTAATATATCAAATAATGTCCCAGGTTTATCAGAAAAAATAAATACAGTCACAGGAAACTTAACAGAAAAATTATCATCAAAAGCAGGAGAATTTTCAGAAAAAATACCAGGACTAAATTTTTTATCATCCGCAATGAAGACATCAGAAAAAATTAAAAATATTAAAAATCCATTAAAATCAAATATTGACAAAGATTGTGCAAAAAATGCTTATGGACAATTAATCCTTACCAAGGATAATGAAGAACTTATTAAAGAAAAAGTTGAGCAATTTATAAATAGAATTTTTGATGAAAAAGACCCAATTATTGAAAAAAAAGATATTATTAATGAAACAAAAAAATTATTTTTCAATCAATTGCGTAGAAGCATTTGGGAAGATTATCATATAAAGCATATGTTGGTATATACAATGATTTCAAATATAAATGATTTTTCAATGATAGGACCTATTTTTCAAAACAGTTTGGAAAATATGAAAAATGATAATTCATCCTCAACCCAAAATATTAATACTATATTTACAAATTTTATGAATGAATTACATAAATATATAACTTATGATGAAAATAATTCATATGATGGTAAAGCACCTAATAATCTACCTCCATCTGGAAGTTATGGAGGGAAAAAACAAAAGAAAAAAGGAGGCGCAATAGTAACCCCGGATAATATACAAATCGCAGAAAAAATTTCCTCTTGGTATAACCCCAATTCTGATGAAGAAATAATTAATGATAAAATTTTATATATTATAAAAAATTCTATTAAAGATGCGTTAAATGAACCAGATGCTAGAGTTAAAATATATAAAGGATTGACTACTTTGTTTGAAAATCAAATTGGAATATTATTTCAATCATTGGATGGTAGTGAATTAAAATTAAAATTTTTTATTTTATATAAACTTTTATCAGAAGATACAATACTTGAAAAATCTTTTAAAACTGCAATTGGAAATTTATTAACATATGCAAATGAAAACGGAAAGTCATATTTAAATATTGATGAAATTCAAAATCAACTTATGCAATCTTTAAAACGATCATTGTATTTAAAAGAAATAGAAAATAAATATAAACCTTTACCTGAAACTCAACCTATTATAAAAACAAATTATTATGATTATGGCGCATATGGCGGTAAACGACGCAAATCTAAAAGTAAAAAACGCATTTCAAAAAAGCGTACTTCAAAAAAACGTACTACCAAAAAAAAATCGCAGAATTCTATAAATTAAAAACCACCTTCTTCTCCAATTTATCAAACATTTCCTGATTATATACCAAATTTCCGGTAGGTTTATATGTTCCGATTGGCGTAAATTGCTTCTTATTGCCATTTGCCCCATTTGGAACGTTAGGATTATTTGGTCCTCCCTGGGATATTTCTTGTTCATTATCATCCTTTGTCTCTAAAACATTTCCTTTTGAATCTAATACAATTCCCTTCTTCTTTTTAATTTCATTTCTCACATAGGATGGCACCCAATTTCCCCAGGAAACAAACAAAGTATTCGGATGCATATAATTTACCTGAAATCCATTTTCCTCCAATTTGGCCATAATATATGCAATACAATCCCCCTTATTATATACCGGTTCTCCAAAAATATATTCCGGAACAGTAAACCACACATGTCTATCATTTTTCTTCGTTTTTCCTGTAACCTCTATACGTGTATAAATGCGATTCAAAATTTTATTAAATATAGAAACCTGCTTTAAATCGCGTTTTTGCTGTTTTTCATACAAGTCATCTATATTTATTTTACGAACATTATCATCATCATGTACATTTAAAAAACATGCCATTTTGTAATTTTATTGTATATTATAATATACAATAAAAAAATAAAATATAAAACCTATTTTTCCTATATTATATACAATTATCTAAATTTTTATAATGGAAAGTCAAACAAATATAGAACATATTATATTATCTGGCGGTGGACATATCATGTTTCAAGAATATTCCATTTTGAAAGAGAGTAATTTGGCCGAGTTTTGGAAATTTGAAAATATAAAGTCAATATATGGCACTTCGGCCGGATCGATAATTGGTCTCTTTATATGTTTAATGAGTATTTGTGATAAAGAAGACCCATCTTCCATTAAAAAAGAATGGGAAACTATGGATAATTATCTTATAAATAGACCCTGGCAAAATTTATTTAAAATAGATTTATTGACCGTTTTACAATCCATAAATAAAGAAGGAATATTATCCGAAAATGTGGCCTTGGAAACATTTGCACCCATTTTTAAAGCTAAAGATATTCCCCTCAATATAAATATGCGCGATTTTTTCGAATTAACCAATTGTGACCTCCATTTTTTCACTGTAGATATGGATTCTTTTGAAATTGTAGATATATCTCATGAAAATTATCCAGAGTGGGAAGTTATTAGTGCAGTATATGCTTCGAGTTGTTTACCAATTATTTTTACTCCATTTCACAAAGAGGGAAAAACATATACTGATGGCGGAGTTCTCATAAATTATCCTTTATCCTATTTTTTCAAAAATAATCACGATGTAAACCCGAATTCCATTTTAGGAATTAAAAATGTGTATATAAATGAATATGAACCTTCCGTCAAACAAAATGCCGATAGTGAAAATTATTCCTATGAAATTACTGAACCAAAACCAACCTATATTTACGATAGTGTATTGAAAATATTAGCCAAAATGCTGGAATTTACAGAAAAGCATCATCTTTCTGGTGAAAATTGCGCAATAAAATACGAAATTCTTGTTTTCGTTGAACAATCTAATTTATTAAATAACATTTATTTAGCATCTAATTTTTCGGAGGAAAGAAAAAAACTAATGGATTTAGGAAAGGAAACCTGGACAAATTTCATATCAAATATAATATAATATGATATAAACAATTCGTATATTTATAATACATATTGTCTATCGATATATTATATAAACAAAATGGCGTTTTTTCTCGATTATTTAACCAGTAAATTAAGACCCTATAAAAAAATATTTATTATTGCGGCGGTTGTTATTGTATTTTTAGCAGTTGGAATTTATTACGGAAAAACTCTTATGAATGAAAATAAGCAAAAGATGGCCAAATTCAAGGATGTCGCCAATAACGGAAATAGAACCGGAGTTGTAGAAGTTAGAATGTTTCACGTAGATTGGTGTCCTCATTGCAAGAAAGCACTTCCAGATTGGCAATCATTTTGCGATGCATATAATGGAAAAGAAGTAAATGGATATACTATTAAATGCGACCGCAATGGAGATAATTGCACAGATGACTCAAATGAAGCAATTGCCAGAAAAATTAAGGATTTTAAAATCGATTCTTTTCCCACAATTGTTTTAATGAAAAATGACCAAAGATACGATTTCGATGCAAAAATTACCAAAGATTCTTTAGACCAATTTGTTCATACTGTTACAAATGAATAAATTATTTCTGATATATATCATCATAGCAAATCTATTTTTTGTAAAAGATAAAATATAATTATAATATAAATATATTTTATTCGTTTATGGTTTCAAACAAAAATAAAACCTATAAAAAAAATAAATCTCATAAACATAAAAAAACGCAAAAAGTATTTGATGAAAAAGATTATTCTAGTAATGATGGTATGTTAGTTACCGTATGGGGACCACCGGCGTGGCATATGCTACATACGATTAGTTTTAATTATCCAGTTAATCCAACTGCTTCCGATAAAAAACATTACAGAGATTTCATTTTAGGATTACGCTATACACTTCCCTGCGGAAAATGCCGTAAAAATTTGATTAAAAATATGAAAAAACTTCCTCTTACAATGGGTGAAATGAAATCAAGAGAGACGTTTTCTCGTTATATGTATAATTTACATGAAGCAGTAAATAAAATGACAAATAAAAAATCGGGACTTAGTTATGAAGATGTTCGCGAAAGATATGAACATTTTAGAGCCCGATGTACAACTCCTTTGGATAAAAAAGAAAATCAGATACCCGAATCAAAACCGGAAACAGGTTGTGTAGTTCCTCTTTATGGAGAAAAATCCAAATGTGTATTAAATATTATTCCCCAATCAAAAAAATGCAAATCACTTATCATTGATAAAAAATGCATTAAACACCGGTTGGTACCTCATACTGAAAAAACCAATCAATAAAAATAAAACCTATTTAGTGAAATAAAGGAATTATATAATTATATAATAAGATATTATACATTATTATTATATAATCAACTATAAATTATGTCAAAAATTGAAAATACCGAAATAGATTATATGGATGAAGAAAAATTTATTGTAAAACCAAAAAGTTGCAAATCTATATCAAACACATTATCTTTAGAGGAAACCATTAAACCCGACATTCCTTTTTGGACAGATAATCCCAATATTTTATTAAAGCAAGAATACATGTTTGAATTTTTTCCAACTGAATATATGACTTATGAGCAAAAAATGAATGCCATAACCCGTCTTGTAATTATTTTAACTGTTTTTGGTTTTGTGTATTCAAAAAATCATCGTCTTTTGGCAATTTCCTTTATTACATTGGTTTCCATCTATTTAATTTATCAAAATCAACGCTACGAAAATGACAAAATGGCGATTAAAAAAATGAATCTTGAAGATGGTCTCGAAAATTTTACTAATAATATTAGTGGTCCTGCTCAACAAGCATTGAATGACAGTCGCATTATAACAAAAGACCCGACTGAAGTATTTGATTCACCGGCAGTGAATAATCCGTTTTCTAATGTTTTATTGACTGATTATGATTATAATCCAAACAAAAAACCGGCAGCACCATCATATAATGATTCTGTTCAACAGGATATATTAGGACAGGCCAAACAACTCGTATCTGATATGCATCCTGACCAACCCGATATTTCCGATAAATTATTTAGCGGTATTGGAGATAGATTGGAATTTGAACAATCTATGAGACAATTTATTTCCAATCCATCTACAACTATTCCAAATGACCAAACGGCGTTTGCTCAATATTGTTTTGGAAATGCCATAAGTGCAAAAGAGGGCAATTTATTTGCTTTAGCCAGAAACTTAAACCGTCATGTTATGTAATTTATTTATCAATACTATTGGTTATATCTATAATTCCTATCAAAAGTCCTATATAAAATTTTCCCACTCCCATTTTATGCAATATATATCATATATTATTTATATTATATTTTTTATTTTATTGTGTAAACGTAAAAATCATATTATATTTTATTATAATATACTATATTATACTATAATAAAAATGGCTACAATTCAAAATTATTTCTTCGATAATTTAGGTCGTATAGGTGCAGATACAACAGATAATACTCAAAGAACTACTTCTAACACCAAATTTTCCAATTATATGCTTTCTAATTATCAAAATGAATTTCTTTCAAATTCCCATGTAAATTTTGCTGTTCAACAACCAAATATTATGTTTAGTGGAATTACTCACGGAAAGGGGTTAAATGGAACTGCGGTCGATATTGATTCTCAATTATTAATTAAAACTGAGAATGAAAGACCTTTAGAAAAATTGCAATTAATGCAACGTCCATTTATTACCGTCCCTTATTTAGGAAGAGGTTCATGCAATCCTACATTGGAATCTCAATTACAACAGGGAGAAATTGTCAGTGATAAAAAAAGTGTCAATACTATCAGTGAAAAAACATTTAGTCAATATACTATCTATCACAGTGACGATAAAATGGTCCAACGTGCTAATGATCCGGCTCATTATATTGAAGAATTTGCCTTAGACGGATGGGTTCGCGGAGGTATGGCATCTCGCGAAATGAGTACTGATTATAATCTTAAGAATACTCATCGCCCCTCTGATAGAAGTTTCTAGATTTATATATTATTTCTATATTGTATAATATATATTTCCATGAATAAAAGTCAAACAAATCGCAAAAAAACACAGAAAAAACGCACGCAAAAAGGGGGATATGAAAGAACTTTTATGTACGTTCATAAAGTTCCCCCAATGGATTATAAAGATAATATAGGAAATATTGGTGCACCTATTCCGGCATCTGGATATAATTCACATATTGCAACCCGAGGAGGAAAACGCGCACGTAAAACTGGTAAAAATAAAAGAAAAAATAATATAAATACAAAATAATATTATATATAATATATCACGTTACGATACATTACAATACATTACAATATAATAATATATAACCAATAATAAAATGCATCAGGAATATTATGATACTAGTTCACCTATAATAGAATATTATAACGATTTTGAATATAGAAAATGTATTCGACAAATTTTTAAAATGGATGAAGAAAAAATGAAAGTCGACCTTGCTGAAAGATATGATATTGCCGATATTGATCCCCTGACGTTGGACGAATTTATGATTGATATGACTGTTATGGAAAATGCTTTGCAAAAATTATATGCATTAACTTGTTCACACCCGCAATTTTGTGAATTATATGATTTAGCTGCTGCCAAAATGTTCTCCACAAATAGAGAAATCGGGCAATCTATATTATATTGCTATGATTATGTATATGTTTTTCATCCGCTTATGTGTGCATTTTTAGAATGTCCTGGAGAAATAACACACAAACATAAATATTTTAAACAACTCAAAGAATGTCTAATGAAAAAATAATCCTTATAGGAGATTATTTTGTATTATATAATATATATTTAATATATATTCATAGTATAATATATTATATAATGGCATCTACTAGAAATAGAAATACACCTGGAGATTATGAATCAGAACAAAGAGAATATCAAAGACAATTAGATTATTTTACCTATATTCACAGTCAATATGGAAAACCCACGGAAAGTCATTTTCCTGGAAATGGATTATTACAAGGAAGAGTCGCACCTACCGTATTATCGGGCAATTCCTGCGATGTTGAATCATTTTTATATGGTATCGGGTCCACTAATTTAGTAAAACCTAAATCGGAAACCACTGTGGAAATTTATCGTTTGCAAAGTTTGAACGTTGCAGATAGATTACCGCTCCATATGCCGGACCCATTAGTTGTTCGTAATGACGAAAGACCTTATTTTATGTAAACACGGAATCATAATTTTTCTTTGTGAATTCTCTGGTTTTTGATTTGCGATTTTTAAAGGAGATATTGGCATTGGGATTTTTAGGATACTTTGGCGGTGTTTTTGTTATATACATGACACGTTTTTCTGGTTCTGGTTCGGGAATTGGTTCGGCAACTCTTGGTTCTAGTTCCGGTTCTGATGGAAGTGTCACTGGTGTTTGCGAAAGATTATGTACAAATTCTTTAATTTTATCGGATACAAACGTAGAGTGATTTTCTTTTATGGGAGGAAGTGTTTGACATTCTGAAAAAGTAATATCAATTCGGTCAGATAATAATTTATTATCTTTATTGGGTAAAATTTCGAGAGGGATTTGAATATTTATAAAATAATATTTGTTTGAATCCATTTTAATTCATATATAAATAAGTTTTTATATGAATTAAATTATTATTGTTATTTATTATTTTAAAAATTAAAATTATAATTTTCTTCTTCTTTATTATTATTATCATCATCATCATCATTATTATTATTATTATTATTATTTTTATTATCCCATGTAATTTCATTTCCTTTTTTTGTAATAACTTTTCTTGTATTTGGGTATTTCGTTGAACCTGTTGTTGGATTATATAAAAGTTCGTGTTTTCTATTATTATTATCTATATATGAATATGTATAATATCTATTTTCAACTGGATTTTTGTTCTCTAATTTATAGTGTGTTTTACCGGGAATTTCTTCTGGAATAGAATTTTTATTAGGTGAAGACGTTGATTTTTTTTCAGAATTAGGTTTGGTGCCATATACAGTATTATATAAACTAACCTTATTAGTATTATTTCCGTTGGTATTAGTATTATTTCCGTTGGATTGTTGTTGTTGTTGTGTTTGGTCTGCTTCTAGTTGTCGTTTTTTTTCTTCTTCTTCTTGTTTTTTCACTGCCTTGTCAAATGCAAAAGGATTAGAACGATAAGGGTCTTCTTCAAGCTGGTTTTTTAAATTATTTCTCTTGACTTCGTTGTTTATTCTTTCGGCATTTTGTTTTGCATTATCAAAAATTTTCTTAAAATTATTTTCTATATTTTCTCGTTGTTCTTCGGTTTGTTTTGCCGGGGCATGCTGTAATGGTCCACTAGTCCAACCATTATTTTTAGATAGAGGAGATGAATCAATATTTAAATCATTATTACTATTCATTTCATTAAACTTTTCAATATCTTCAATATCCTTGTATTTATCATTAATATATTTAATACCAAAACTATTAGTAGGGGGGGTTATTATTGTTTAAATTATTATTTCCAGAATTAGATGGAGAATTTACAGGGTTCTGGTTATAATCATCATTATTATTATTATTATTATTATTATTATTATCACTTTCGTCGTCATCATCAATAACAATAGTATTATCATCACCATCATCAAAAGGAGATAGAATAAAATTATTTACATCATTATTATTATTATCGATTGAATTATTAATATTATTGGTCTCATTTTTTCTTGTTCTTAGAGTAACTAATGTAGATAGTTTATCATTATTAACACTAGCATTACTATTATTAGCATTACTATTAGCATTACTATTATTAGAATTATTATCATCATTATTAGCATTATCATTTTTATCATCAAAAGGCGAATCAAAATGATTAATATTATTAGTATTTACATCATCATCATAATCATCATCATTATTATTATTAATTGATTTAATATCATTATTGGTCTTAGGGTTATTTGTTCCTAAAGGAACTAATGTATTTAGTTTATCATTATTAACACTAGCATTATTATTAGTAGCATTATGAATTGCATCTTTCATTTCTTCATAACTTTCTTGAACGCCGGTCTTTTTTTGACTTGTTAATATATATATTTCTTCAATAGAATATTTATCTATTTTAAAATCCTCTAAGTTTTGTCTATTTTCTAAATCTAGTCTTTTTCTTTTAAAAACATAAAAAGGACCATATTTAATATCAAAATTTATAATATTATTTTCTAATTTTATTGGCGAATTAATATCCAAATTTTTAAAATCTGTATACATATCATCATTTAAACGTAAAGTATAGTCATTATCTTTTTTTATAAATTGTCCCTGAACAAAAGGAAAATATTCAGAAAATAATGAATTTATTGTTTCATGTAATATTTCGTTCTTAATTATATTTACTGTATCATTAACATCCTTACTAGTTTTATCATCTAATGAAAATCTATTTTTTCCCTCATATTGGTTTTCACCTGCATTAATTCCTTCTTTTTGATTTATAAATTTATTTAACAAACTTATTATTGGTATTTTATTAAAGTCTATTAAATCAAAATAATCTTTTTCTTTATTTTCAAACAAATACTTAATATTCATTATATTTTCTGTAAAATTTTCTTTTTTAATATTATTTAAATTCATAGTGTTTTTTATTCCTGTTAAAACACTATTTTCTAAAACACGTAGGTTATCTTTAATAATATTATTATATGGATTTATTTGCGATTTCAATCTATTTACATAAATACCATTATTAAAAAGAAGAACTATAAAATCATACATTAATTCTTTATGCGTATAATTTATTTTTGTTGTATCATCTCCTTTTTTTATATTAATAAATATATCATATCCTCCTTTATCATATATAGTTATTTCTGGTGTAATATTTTTGTTAACTGTAGTATAATTATTTATAAACTTATATAAAGCATCTTCTGTAGTTATTGAACCTGATCCTCCTATTATTTCATCATCTTCCATTTCTTCTATTTCTTCCTTTTCATCTTTCATCTGTTCTTCCTCCCTATTTTTTTCTGCAATTAATCGATTAAATGTATTCTCTATTAATCTATTCATTTTGTTATATATTATTATTAAATAATATATATCTCTATATTTATTCCAAAAAATATACATATTCTATTTAACGTCTATTCTGGGATTTGTCCCATATATGGGACAAAACTAGAATAGCGTATATGACATCCTGCTATGTATTTTAAACTATAGTAGAATATTTATATATTTTACTATAGTCGTGCTTTTATTATTAATAAATATATTGATTAACGTCTATTCTGGGATTTGTCCTATATATAGGACAAATCAGAATAGCGTATATGCTAGTTCTACTATGTATTTTGATACATACTAGAATAGACATTAATAATAAAAGTTAATACATAACAGGATGGACATCAAAATTCCATCGTATACCCGTTTTATCCACCTCCATCATCATCGGGTCTCTATCATGTCTAGATATCCAAAATCTATATATATCTCCATCCACCTGCATTCCTATACAAAATTCTATTCCCAATTTCTCAAAATAAAATGGTTCCGAATATTTCAAAAGGGAAAATGTCTCCTTATCCAAAAGAACCAACATATGATAATAATGTCTCGGGGAATGTTCCTCGCTATAATGCACTAATCCAACATATCCCTCATCCGTTTCTGTAAAAGTAGTCGACCCGCGAATTCTACTAAATATCGGATTTCTCATTTTATTGGTCCGTACTATTTCCAATTTTTGCGTATTGCTATTTATTTTTCCTATTTCCATAGGTGACCATTTATACACATAAAATTCCTCATATAAATCATATATATATTCATCGAAACTCGCCACCTTTTCCGTTTTTACAATGGGAATCCAATTTTTTTCACACCAACTATCCGCATTCGAATCCGGTGGTTGTATTATAATTCCATCCTCTATACTGCCATTCTTCAAACTATAATTTCCCGTTATTATTCTACTTTTTCCACATGACGTATATCCCGCTGTAGTGGCAATATATTTCACTTTACTTCCTGCCGAAAATAATCGAATATCCTCCAATCCACTGGAAATTGCCTTTACTGTTGGCAATTTTATTTTTTCCTCTATTTCCCGAAAATTTATAGGATAAAGTGTGTCAGTTGATAATTCAGAAAGAATATTTTTATTGTCAATAACTCTATCATGATTATGAAATAAATAGCATCCACTAGGATAAATCCAATAATTTACATATCGTGTGTTTAACCAATGCTGTCCTTCATAATATAAATATGAGGCAGAAGTAGGATAAAAATTCTCTATTGGCGGATAATTATATTCTTTTGTTTGAATAATACCAGGAATTTTATTTGTATATGTGTCGGCAGAAATCATAAATATACTATCATTGTGGTCGGCCTTATACCATCCAAAATCCATTCCCTCAATATTCGATTCCATCCACGCCCAAAAATTGAAATCCCACACCATTTTCTGATTCGTCTTTAAAAATTGAGTAAATTCTGTTTTATATGTCTCGCAAAATTTCGCCACCGAATTTTTATCTCCCGCAAAAAATCCGCCGCAAAAACGCCAATTTACCGTATTAAAAATTTCGGATGATTTCTCTTTTTCCAATTTAGACCAACATCCTGGAAAAGTTAAAAAACTTTCTTTTCCTTCTAATTGGGAAATCCACTCAAAATATGTGGCGGTTTCTTCCGGTGTTTTTATTATTTCGAATATTGTCGAATCCATCCACATAATATATTTGTATGATAAATCCAATAACTCTGTTTCCACATTTATAACATCCTCAATAAAATCGTATTTTGTTTGACCTGATAGCAAAAACTCATTCGTATCTTTCAATTCATTTCTATTATTTGGCAAATCATATTCAATTTCATTGCTTAATTTATATATCCAATTATTTTCCGGTGATATTGTTAGCATAACATGTATATTGGAATACTTTTTACAATGGTCTTTTACTATATCGTAGTAAGTCGGAATTGTATATAAAAGTATTTTTGTCTCTTTTCCAAATAAATGAATTATATTAGCAAATCCTTCGACAATATCATTTATTGTTTTTCCATAAGGAACATATATTATGGATGTTACAATTATAAACTTCATGTTATCTATGTATGTGTAAATATATTGTCCTATATTTAATTCATTTTTCCGTAAAATTGAATATATGTATGGGGGTATCTTTAATATAATATAATAATAATATAACTCAATATATATAAAACAATTATCTTTATACAATGGAATTTATCGACGAATACGAAAGTTCTGATTCTATTATTACTTCGGAAGAATTATCTAATTTACCATACATTCATAAAAAATCTCTACGTATTATAACAGTATTTGATGTTGAAACTACTGGATTAATACCCAAAAAAGGAGATATTAAAAGGGATGTACCATATTTAAATCAAATGCCATATATTTTACAATTTAGTTTTATACAATATGATACTGTAAATCAAACTATAATTAAAATATATAATTCATATATAAATATAAACCAAAATATTGCAATTCAACCCATTATTACTGAATTGACCGGAATTACTAGGGAAAAATGTGACGACGGAACAAAAATGGTTAATGCATTACGGGAATTTTATAAAGCATATATGTCTTCTAATTGTGTAATAGCACATAATATTCGATTTGATAGTAATATTATTCAATTTGAAATAGAAAGGCATTTTCATTCGTTGGTTAAAACATGTCCTCATATTTTAAGTTTGTTTGACTTTCGATTTAATCGTTTAATGAATATTTATACATATTGCACAATGAAAGAGTCGATCGATATTTGCAATATATTAATTCCTTTAAAAAGTGATCCCAATAAAAAATATAAGAAATTTCCGAAATTAAAGGAATTATATTTTACGCTTTTCCATATAGAACCAGAAAATTTGCATAATTCAATTGTAGATGTTTTATATACATTGCGTTGCTTTTTGAAAATAAAAATTCATCAAGAAATACACGATGAAAAATTTAAGTATTTTATGAAAATTATTCTATAAAATATGTAATATGTAATATCTAATATGTAATATGTAATATATAATAAAATATAAAAATATATTATTATAACCCGGTCAATAAAATAAACAAACTACACAAACTATATAAACTACACAAAGACAAAATATTTTTTTATGCACTACACATTTCGCATATTTCATCCTCCTCAATATGATTATTATCCTGCTTTTTCTCCACTTCAATTGTAAATTGTTGCGCCTGATGTTTTCCTCTGCGTCTTAAATAATAAATACCCGTCTTTAATCCCTTTGACCATCCGTAAAAATGCATCGATGTTAAACTTCCGTAATTCGGATCTTCTAACCATAAATTCAAACTTTGACTTTGGCATACATATGCACCTCTATCGACTGCCATATCAATCAAATGTTTCATAGGAATTTCCCATACAGTTTTATAACGGTCGCGAATACTCGGAGGAATAATATCTATTTGCTGAATACTTCCATTATTCGCAATAATATTATTCTTTATTTTTTCATTCCAAAGATTCAATTCTAATAAATCCTTCATCAAATATTTATTTGCCATTATAAATTCTCCGGCCAAAGTACGACGACTATAAATATTACTAGTAATTGGTTCAATACATTCATTATATCCCAATATTTGTGATGTGGATGCTGTTGGCATGGGCGCCAATAATAAAGAATTTCTCAATCCATATTGCTTTATTTCTTCCTTAAGTGAATTCCAATCCCATTTTCCACTTTCAGGAGTTACTCCCCACATATCAAATTGTAATATGCCTTCACTGGCGGGAGATCCGGCAAATGTTTCATAAGGTCCCAATTTTTTTGCTAAATTGCATGATTCCGTCAATGCGCCATGATAAATTGTCTCGAATATAAGTTTATTTATTTGCTTGGCTTCGTCGCTAATAAAAGATACACCCATTAACATATAAACATCGGCAAGACCTTGAACACCTATACCAATTGGTCTATGACGCATATTACTAGTTTTGGTCTTATCAGTGGGATAAAAATTAACATCTATAATACGATTTAAATTATAAGTAATAATTTTGGAAATTTCGTGTAATTTATCGTAATCAAACTCCCTGGTGGTAGGATTAATAAAAGTGGGCAATCCAATACTAGCAAGATTGCATACGGCGGACTCTTCCGGTGTTGAAACTTCCATAATTTCAGTGCATTGTCCAGTTAATATGCCGCCAAAAACTCCCATATGACGCTTTGGTTCGGTAAAACAAAAGGTCATGCCTTTTCTTCCATTATCGACTAATTTAACTATAATAGATTTTGTCTTTGTTATAATATTAGATGCCGATGCAATATACCTATTAATTACTTCTTGCGCCTCTTTATTTTTTAAAGAGAATCCTAATTCCACCATTTTTTTCATTTCTGATAAAGTGAATGAAATTCTATCCCAATTAGATAAAGTTTCACTTTTATCCAATATAGGATTTAAACCGCAAGTTTGTAACATAAGTTTAATCTTCCTGAAAAATTCATATCTTTGTGGCAATTCAATGAAAAAATAGCAGTTTGTCATATAACCATTATGTTCTGCATCATATTTCAATTTCTTTTCGCAATAACCACTTAACCACTCCATCTTGGATTTTAAACTACAATTAATAGGAACAAACGGTTGATAATATCCATCGGTTTCTAATCCGTTGCTATATGCATCTGGTAAATCAAACCCGTCATTTTCAATTATATTAAAATTATCACACTGCAATAATTCATCTCCCAAACATAATTGGTTTGCCTCTTTTTCTATAATTTCTCCCTCTTTTGAAATAATGTAAAATTTGTGATATTTAGTACACGATAAATTGCACCCATCGTTTGTATGTACTTCTATTAATTCGGATTCATCGCTCGTTTTTTTCACAGTCACTTCACTATATTCCTGTCCATTCCATACATTTACTGTTTGTCCACATAATCTAACTATTTCGTGATATCCGGTAGACGTAAGAATAAGGGTTTCTCCCGCAACACATAAATTACTAGACTTAATTACTCCTACATTTTTTTGATTCGACTTTTTATTTGCCGAATCCTTATAACATAAATAAGGTGTTCCGGTTTCCATTTGAGAATCCAATATTTGAAACCATAGATCTCTGGCGGGAATAGTCTTTTTGCCTCTTCCTTCTGATTCATATTTTGTATATAAAGCATTGAATTCATCACCATATACATCTGACAACCCTGGACATTCATCTGGACACATTAATGTCCAATTTCCACCCGACTTAATACGCTCCATAAATAAATCGGGAATCCATAAAGCATAAAATAAATCGCGCGCTTTTAATTCTTCATCTCCGTGATTCTTTCTCATCTGTAAAAACATTTCTATGTCCGCATGCCAAGGTTCCAAATAAATGGCAAAAGAACCATTTCGTTTTCCTCCTCCATTATGCACTAATCCACCATCCGTAAAATAATTGGGATAATTTTCCATCTCCAAATCATAAACAGTTCCATTATATTCCTCGGTGGTAATACGAGAAACTTCAATTAATTGATTAGGTTCTATCATAATGACATCACCTGGTTCAATATATTTAGATTCTCTCCATTCAAAAGTAAAATTTTTATTTTTTTGAAGGAAAATAACAGGATGTTCTGGTGTAATATTTAATGTTGGTCTAAAAGAATCTACAAAATGAAAACTTAAAATGGGTCCAGAATATTCATGAGAAACCACCTTTTTAACTGTATCACAATTATATTGAGATGCATCATATGTATCTTCAAAAGAAATTGAGTCTATTTGATTTATTACTTCATCTTCCTGACTCTTTGTTTCATTTGTTCTGAAATAATTCTCCTTAGAAAATCCTGCCGGATCTTTCATTTTCATATTTGCGATTTTCATTCCAGGGGTTACACTATCAATCGAAATCCAATCTCCAGATTCCAATAATACCTGAGTTTTTGGCAATACACACTGATCTACATATTTTGCTGTATTATTAAATACTCTTAACATAGGGACAATACCATTGCTTGTACCTCCAGTACCGCGTATATAACTTCCTGATGCACGAACATTATGAATATGTAACCCAATACCGCCTGCCCATTTTGAAATGTTGGCACAATCCTTCAATGTATTATATATACCATCTATACTATCATTTTCCATTTGAAGTAAAAAACAAGACGACATTTGTGGTCGAGGGGTTCCACTATTAAAAAGTGTAGGAGTTGCGTGAGTAAAATACTTTTGTGACATATTATCATACGTCTCTTTTACTTTTTCCAAATTATCTCCATGAATACCAATAGATACTCGTAACCACATATGCTGAGGACGTTCAATCGGTTTTTTATTCTTTTTTAATAAATATGCTCGCTCTAATGTTTTAAATCCAAAATAATCAATCAAATAATCTCGGGAGTAATCACATATGGCATCTAATTCCTTTTCATATTTATTCACTATATCATATAATTCCTTCGATAATAAAGGTGTATTATTTCCATGGATATCTGTTAATTCATATAATTGTCTCATTGTATATGAAAACGATTCATTCGTATTTTTATGAAAATTAGATATAATAATTCTTCCGGCCAATATATTATAGTCCGGGTGAATAGATGCCATAGATGCACATTGTTCGGCACTTAATTCGTCTATTTTTGTAGTGGAAATTTTATCATATAATTGATCAATTACTTTCATTGTAAGATTTGTATAATTTAAATTAATATCTACCTCATGACCTATCGTTTTGATCCTATTTAAAATTTTATCAAACGAAACGGTTTCAATATTACCGTTACGTTTTGTAACATTCATCTCATAAAAATTATTCATATTTGAAGAGGAAGACGAACTAAGCATTATAAATTTCAATACACGTATATATTATATTATATACGTGTATCTTTTTATGTCTTTTTTTCATAGTTTATTGTATTTATTCTATTTTATCTCCGTTTTCGTCCAATTTTATTAAGCATATTGGACCTCCTTTTTGTGACTGCTTTTCAGAAGACGTTTTTAATTCTTCATATTTTCCATTTTTGCGGTATTCTTCTATTTTATTCCATACGGATTCTAATTTTGATATACCCGCATTAAACCATTCTCGATTTCTTTTTACTAATACAATAGAAATCTCATCCAAATACCAATATTGCGTTTCAAACAAAATATGGGTTTCTTTCAATTCGGTCTTTTTATTTTTAATCCATTCTGAAATAATATCTTTATCATTTTCAATGTCCAATGGCATAAAAACATAATGATGTTCGTTTGTATTTTTTTGAATAAAATATAAAATTACTCCTCTATTTTCATAATTATCGGGGTTCTCATAAAATTGCTCTTCCGATTCAAATAATTTAAATCGCGTTTCCACAAAATCACAATAATCTAGATCACACGTTTCCATTTGCAATTGCATCTGAATCCAATATTCCATCTTTGGAATTCCGGTAATATCTCTATTTACAATATTTTTTATTTCTATCATTCTGCCATATAAAGGTGAATCCTTATCCAATATAATTCCATCTGGGGATGCACCCAAAAAAGAATATTTTTGATGGGGTATACAACCAAAATCACTTATCTTCGTATTTCTAATCTTTTCATAAATGATAACTGTAAGAGGTTCGAATTTGGTTCCCCAATGAAGAGACGATTGTGTATTTGAACTAATTCCGGAATATTGTGTATAATATGGTTTGCATTTTTCATATATTAAACTGTTAATTTGATATTCTGTTGAAAATGCTTTCCATGCATTACTGGCAGTAATTAAATTGTATCTTTGATTATACCATTCTTCCGTTCTTTGTTTTGGTTGTTCTATCGATTGTAATCGTAAAATCGATTCTTCTATTTTATTTCTGGAAATTATTTCGTCTGTTATATGATTTTCTCTCAAATATGATCTTGGTGGAATATATCCATTATGCTCAAAATAATTATCGCATTGAATTGAAACGAATTCGTGTATATCTTCATATATGTCATCTTCCGATAAATTATTTATTGTGGAAAATATATTGGTTAATTGTTCAAATACTAATTCCGATATATCTGTTTTCATAATTTCATGAAAATCCTGTTTATGCATGTTTTCTATTTCTGTTTGCATATATTCATATATTGTTTCGTCCGTAAACATATCAATTTCTTCCATATCTTCCTCCGTCAATAAATCGAAAATATTGTCTCTTGGTGGGATGCTTATAGAATCGCTTATTTCCTCCTCCATAATGGAATTTTCGCATTGAAATTCGTGCATATTATCCAATACAGCAGTAAATTCTTCAATATAATTTTCCAAACGCATTTCCATTTCTTCAATATTTATAGCTTTTTCGTCCATCTCATCCATTTCTTCCATATCCATTTTTTTATAATATTATATAGTTTGTATAATATTATATATTGCAAAATAGTTTCTATATAACTATTTTTTATTATTATATACATTTCATATATTTATTTGTTTGTGGTTATATACCAGCATTTGCTGTCGCATTATATTGCGAGGCAGTTTTCTTTGGAGTTAACGATTTCAAGGTAGAAACCCGATTTTCATCCATATTTTTCAAAGTAAAATTTTTAGTAGTAGGATTCAAAAATAATCCGGGAATCGATTCCACCTCCTTTTTCTCTTTATTATAATTTACCTCTTTCACTTTAGATAATTTTCCTTTATCCAAACAATCAATAAAAAAAATCTTCATTGATTTAATTTCCTTAATCGAATAATTATTTAATTTTCCATATCTCTCCGCAAAAGCGTGAAGCAATTGTAATTTAATTGACCGGTCCAATTTATTCCAAACATCACTCTCATTCTTATTTTTCGACTTATCCTTTTCTAATAAATTATCAATTTCTTTTGAAAATGATTGCTCATCAATTATATTTTGCATTTTTTCAATTTTTTTCAAATCCATAATTATCAAACAAATATCTTTATATACATATATATAAAATTATTTCTATTTCCTTTTATAATATATAATATTATATCCTCCTTTCCCATTCGTTTATTCTCAAACAAAATATTATCCATAAAAATATGGAAGAAAACCCCGAAAATATAAAAATAATCAATATAGATTCCTATATTTTAAACGCAAAAAAGAAAAATGTTAAAAAAAATACTAAGATTCCAAATACTCCCCCATGTAAAAATTCCGCGACAAATTCACCGGATAATTCCCTGCTCGATCCTCAGTCACAATCATCAACAAAAGTATTTCATTTTGGCACGACAGAAGATACGGGGGCAAAAAAAGCCCCCGGACCCGACCGAAGGTCGGAAAACCGCGTAATCGTTTCCTCAAATAAATGGATTTTTAATAATTCTGATTTTTTGTTTGAAAATCAATATGAAAACATAGTAAATATATACAATTTCTATTTATCACAAAAAGAAAAATCCTCTTCTATAGACATCTTTTTTTCCAATAATTCAAACAAAATAGAAAAACTCAAAATTTATATACAAGAAATTAACAAAAAAATTAGTAGTTATCGTTCTCAAGATATTAATAAAGGTAAATTTAATCCCGATTTATTTGTAGATTTTAACCATATTTTACATTTATTGTTTGAAAATAAATTAGAATGCTTTTATTGCAAGCAAAAAGTATTAGTAATTTATCCATCTGTTCGCGAACCTAAACAATGGTCCCTTGAAAGAATAGATAATAGTTATGGACACAACAAAAACAACATAGAAATTGCTTGTTTGACTTGTAATTTAAAAAGACGTACAATGTATCATCAAAAATATATTTTCACAAAACAAATTTCCAATATCATTAAAAAAGAATAGACAAAAAATAGACAAAAATATACAAAAATATACCATAAAACATACAAAATAAATATTTTGTTTGAATTTATACATAAAAATAACCTTTTATTTATTTTATATTCAAACAAATATTATGGAAAACAAAGAAATATACGATAAATCTCTTTATCTTGATCTAGAAAAAGCCAGAATAGATGACGACCTTCTTCCCATAAATCAAAATATTAAAGATAAAATCAATTACTTTTTAGATTCAAACAAAATTCCGCATATCATTTTTCACGGTTCTTCCGGTACCGGTAAACGCACAATTGTGTACGACTTTATTAACAAAATATATGGAAATGATAGAATAAAAATCAAACAAAATGTTATGTATGTTAATTGCTCTCATGGAAAAGGAATTAAATTTATTCGCGAAGAATTGAAATTTTTTGCCAAATCTAATATCCAATCCAATTCTGGTGTCAATTTTAAATCGATTATTTTAATGAATGCTGACTTTTTAACTATAGATGCACAATCAGCGCTAAGGCGATGCATTGAATTGTTTAGTTTTAATACCCGATTTTTTATTATTGTTGAAAATAAACATAAGTTATTGAATCCAATTTTATCTCGATTTTGCGAAATATATGTTCCCGATTATATTGTCGATAGAAAAGTACTTAATTTGCATCAATATAACCTGGATAAACACGTAGATTTAAAAGAATATAATAAAGAAAAAATGGATTTAATTGTTTCTAAAATGCCAAAGTCAAACAAAATTGTTAATATTCACTGTTTTTTAGTAGATTTGGCTGAGGAATTTTATGAAAATGGAATTTCTTGTTTGGATTTAATGCATTTTATTGAAACATGCGGATATTGGTCATTTGATTTAGTATCCGAATTTCAAATCAAATTTTATAGCATTAAATCGGAATATAGATGCGAAAAACTATTGATGCTTTATATTTTTAATATGTTATACGGTAAAAATGAAAAATTATAATACTTTTTTAAAGTAGATTAATCCTATGGACGATTTTGTCGTATCAAATTTACAAGAATCTAGAAACGAATGGTGTGCTCGTTTAGTTAGCATTTTTACTCCTTTAGTAATTGAAGGATTCCGTTCTATTTTTAATGAAGCCTGGAAAATGTGTGTCGATAATGATGAAATTACCAAATATTTAATGACTTTCCAAAATTTATTAGTACGTATTCCCAAATGGAATGCCACTATTATTGAAGAAGAGCGTAAAAGAATTATTGAACGCAGTGGATGCAATTATTTAGAAGATTTAATTACATGTGTTCATATTATTCAATTGAAAGTTCTTACTAGTATTCGTGTAGGAAATAAACAAAAGAAGATTGATATTTCCATTCCCAAATTGGACAATTTTATTCATAAAGTTTATATTCATTCGGCCAGAAAAATATACAGTAATGTTTATTTGTTTGAAAAAAGTGTTACTCCTTTGCAATTACAAAAGAATAATCGTGAATTAGAAACATTAGTTCAAGAATGTATTATGATTACTATTAGAGATAGTATTCCTACAGAATCCATTATTCGCGCCTATTTAGACGAAAGTGTTGAACAAGAAGAAGAGGTTATCGTGGAAAATATTGAAGATTCAAAGATTGCAGGTGGAGATAAAAAAGACGGAGACGACGAAAAGAAAGAGGAAGAAATTGTTTTACCTCCCAATAAAGAGGACATTCTTCCCGAGGTTGTTCCATCTATTAAAAACATCGATAATTCTCCCGTTGTAACTCGATTATCATTTAATGATACCGATTCTGTTTTAGATAGTGATGGTCAAACAAAGGAAGTTACTACTCCAAAATCCATTGAAAATTTAGAAAAAATTAGTATGGAAAGAACTGCCCAACGCAAAATGCAGGAATATGAAGAGGATTCTGATTCCGATGATGAAATGCCAGAATTAAATATTTCGGATGAGATTGTGGAATTAAATGATTTCGATTTTTTTGATTCTGGACCTAAAAAGTCATCCGAAGAAAATATAACTTTGGAATTTGATGAAATGTAGACTTTGCGTCTAATATTCCATAAAAATATTTAGGTAAATATTATTATAATCGATTTTTATTTGAAAAATGGAAAAAATATTTATCATTGCCCTTCTAATAACCATTTCTTTTTGTGCCATTAAATTTATTGACATGAAGTTTATTGATAAACAAATGAAACCGTTGAAATATGTGATTCGTGATGCAGTCTTTGTTTTGATTTCCTCCTTTTCGGCAATATATATTGTTTTATATTCCAATCAAAATATTTCCGAGTTTTTCAACGTAGTTACTAGCACAAAGACTTTAAATCCCGCCACTACTCAAGTTTTTACTGATGCTCCTGGATTTTAGGAGACATCTATAAAGTATTTTATAAATTGATATAAATATAATTATTTGTATATAATTATATTTTGTTTGAATAAAGTCATGTTTGAAACTATTTGTAATTTTATTTTCTCTTTTTGCGACTGGAATTCACATATTAAATATGTGAATTATAATTGTCCAGTTTGCATGAAAAATTTGGATGCTATGCCCAATTCAGGTGGTCGTTTTTTCATTATAAATGAATCTCAATGTCAATGCAATGGATGTGGATCTGTTTTCAATAAAAAGGATTATTTTGTTGATACGTCTCCCTTACTTATATAAATATATGCCTTATTATTTATGCATATACCGGAATTTTATCAATATTTACTAAGTGGGTTATATTTGACGGAATTTCTTTTGTTATGAATTGTTTAATTGTTGAATATGCCAACTGAGATACAGGACTATGATTATGTACAGTTTTTGCTATCATTTTGTACATTTTAAATCCGGAATATCGAGCATCCCCGTTACGTTTATAAATAATACTTTTATTATCATCATCTAAACATAATCTATATACCCATGATTGAAAATCATCCAATTTATTTACATTTTCTACAGATTCCATTATCATATCATATATAGAAATTCCTAATCTACATAAATCAAAACTATAATTGGGTTCTAATATCGGAATATTTTTATTATAAAAAGGTTTGAAATTATATAATGTATGAGCATCTTCCCCTTTTGAATACGAATCGCTACAATATACAGTTTCGTCATATTTATATATTGCTCTTCCAAAATCTATTATTTTAAATAAATAACCATATGTTGGTACTTTATATATTGTTGAATTATACTTATAATATATAAATTCTAATTCTGTTTCAATATACATAATATTATTTGTATGTAAATCATTATGTGTAAAATGAAATGCTTTTTGCAAAATTAAAAGGGTAAATGTTACTTGTGTTAAAAAAGAAATACCTATATCTGATGTCATAGCATCTGATGTAAATAATGAATCGGCAGTATTTTTGCATTTTTCCAAACAAATCATTTGAACAGGGAAATTATTTATATATGCAAACATTTGTAAATCATCATCTTCCATTGAACTATCGTCCATATTGGAACTATAGTTTGTTTCCGAATCAGAGTCTGAATTTGAACTTTCTTCATCCTCGTCGTTATCGTTACTGTCATCGTCACTATAATCAGTTTCGTATATTGTTGATTCTTCTGAATTAGTATCTTTCATATTATTAGTGCTTTCTGTACTATTTTTTGATTCTGACTCTGATAAGGATTTAGCTTCTAAATTTAATTCTGTATTATTTTCATTATCAATAAGTGCATCAATATCGAAGTCATTATTATCAGAATATTCAATATTTTTTTCTAAGGGTATATTTTGTTTGACAATATGTGGAATAGAAGGTTCTTCGTCAAAATTTAAATCCAAATTATTTTCTGTTGGATTGTCTTCGATATTTAATTCCGTTTTATTTTTATTTGTACCAGTATTTTTAATTAAACACGATGAATATGAAAATGTAAAATACTTATTATTATTTTCGAAAAATTCGGTATGCGACGATAAATGCGGAAAATCGTCGGATATATTTATTTTGAATTTATCTTGAATGCATAGATATGACCCATAATAATCTATCATGTTTATGCAATTGTGATTATGTAATAATTTACTGCATAAATAACAAAAAAATCCATCAACATATGAAAAATTATAAATACTATCCTGTTTAGGAAAAATTATTTCATTTAATTTTGGTAGCGATAATAGATTTGGTTCTTTAAAATCATAGAAATTTATTGTATATTTACAGGCATTTAATAGGGGAGAATATTTTATAAATACTGGAAGATTTATATTATTTCCACTTGAATCTAATACCGTTTTTTCATTTATAAATTGATATTTAGTATCCGGAACATGAGTATTTATAATTTCATCTGGAATATTTTTAAATATAATTTTATGAATAGGATTGTATGTTTGAATTTCCCTGATTTTGAATGGATTATAGTTTTTTTCACGTTCTTCTTCATTTTTAACAAAAGATTCTTCTAAATTTTTTAAATCCAATGTAACCGGATTTGTGGGAATTATTTTAAATTTTTCATCTTTTATTATGGATTTCTTTTGTTTCTTGTATAGCATTGTAGTTTGGTGCAATATAATATGTAAAATAATTATTTATTTATGCTTTTAACGTATATTATAGATTTGTCCTATATATATGTCTAAAAATTCAATTTATTTTCGTAATTAAAAATATACATTATTTTATACATTTAAAATGACTTTAGAATTGCGAAAATTTAATATGAGGGAAATCACGTTTAAACCGGATGAAAATAAAGGACCCGTTATTGTCATGATTGGACGCCGTGATACTGGTAAATCATTTTTAGTTAAAGATTTGTTATTTCATCACCAAGATATTCCTTTAGGAACTGTTATTTCCGGAACTGAAGCCGGAAACGGGTTTTATTCATCCATTGTACCTAAATTGTTTATTCATGACCAATATAATACAGTTCTTATTGAAAATGTATTGAGACGTCAAAAAATGGTCCTTAAACAAATGAAAAAAGAATTGGAAATGTATAAAAGAACAACTATTGACCCTCGCACATTTGTTATTTTAGATGATTGTTTATATGATGCAACTTGGTCTAGAGACACGATGATGCGCATGCTTTTTATGAATGGAAGACATTGGAAATGCATGCTGATCATAACAATGCAATATCCGCTCGGTATCCCACCTAATTTGCGTACAAATATTGATTATGTTTTTATTTTACGTGAACCGTATGCGGTTAATAGAAAGAAGATTTGGGAGAATTATGCGTCTATGTTTCCAACATTGGAGTCATTTTGCACCATAATGGACCAATCTACCGAAAACTATGAATGCTTAGTTATTAATAATAACGCGAAATCAAATAGAATAACAGACCAAATTTTTTGGTATAAAGCCGAAAATCGTCCGGATTTTAAGTTAGGATCGAAAGAATTTTGGGAAATATCCAAAAATATGGGTTCTGACGACGAAGATGAGGCATATGATCCCAGTAAAGCAAAAAAGAAGAGTGCCGGACAGCAGATAGTAGTTAAAAAAAGCAAATGGTAAATATTATATTATATTCATATTATATATAATATAATGCGAAAAGTTATTACTTCAAAAAGAAAACTTCGTAAGCAAAAAAATAAAACTGAAAAACGAAAAACTAGCAAAAGAGGTGGCGGAATTCATGCAACTCAATTATTAGATAAAAGAAAAAAAGCACATGAACATAAAACAAAACATAGAGAAAATACAAAAACTATTATTGACCTCAGAAAAAAAATAAATGAAAATGTTTCCGAAATTGATGAATTACAAAAAGAATTATCTTCGAAAATCCGGCAATTAGACCGCTATAAAAACAATTTAGAAAACCACAAAAAAAGTCACGGAGACATCGATATCAAAGATTCCTTTGTGAAAAATAATGAAAAACTTATTTCCGGTTTAGAAAAAAGAATAAAAAGTATTCAAGACCGTATTGCGGAATTGGAATCTAAATATCAAGAAAATACCAAAGATATCGATTTTTTTGAAACTGAAAATAAAACACACGATGTTCGCATTGGAGTTTTGGAATTTTAAGAGTAGATTTTAGATGGTATGTATAATATATTTATTATAACCACATAAAGAATATGTCATATATAGTGTATATAACATATATCGTATTTTTTATCTATATAACATGTCATTCTCTAATATTTTAATTATCTCTTTTTTATTAAGCATTTTTAATGCGCATGCTTCGGCATCTTCCTCTATCGATATTTCCTCCGTAAATGGATATATCGAGGACCCCAACTGGCATCATTTTTCCATTTTCCAGCGTCAATTTCGCAGAGAGTATTCTACCTTTGAGGAGTTAGAGAATCGTTATTCCGTCTTTAGAGATAACATGGATTTTATTAATGCTCATAATTCCGATCCGAAGAATAATTTTACCTTGGGAATTAATCAGTTTGCCGATTTAACTCTCGATGAATACAGAAAGATGTTTATTTCCGGATTACCTCGCGGAGAAAATACCGGATTGGGATTAGGTTCCAGTTCAAATTGCCAACCTTATTCAGCACATTTATCTAATCTTCCCGATAGTCTTGATTGGAGATATAAGAATGCGGTCACTTCTGTTAAGGATCAAGGTCAATGCGGTTCCTGTTGGGCATTTTCGTCTACTGGTGCAATTGAGGGTGCCTTAGCAATTTCAAAGAACACTTTGGTTAATTTATCTGAGCAACAATTGGTTGATTGTGCTACAGGACTTGCCTATGGTTCTCACGGTTGCAATGGTGGATTGATGGATGGCGCATTTAAGTATGTTGAGCAAAATGGTCAATGTAATTATACTGATTATCCTTATACTTCTGGTACTACTATGACTTCCGGGACTTGTAAAAAATGTTCTTCTGTGGTTAAAGTTACTTCGTGTTATGATGTCACTCCAAATGACCAGTTGGCTCTTAAGTCGGCAGTTTCAAGACAACCTGTTTCTATTGCTATTGAGGCAGATACTCGATATTTCCAATTATATTCTAGCGGAGTTCTTACTTCGTCAAGTTGCGGAACTAATTTGGACCATGGTGTTTTAATTGTTGGTTATGGCGAGGAAAATGGTGTTAAGTATTGGTTGGTTAAGAATAGTTGGTCAACTACTTGGGGCGATGATGGATATGTTAAGATTGAACGTTCTGATAGTTCCAATGATGCCGGAATTTGCGGTATTGCTATGATGCCTTCTTTCCCTGTTGTGTAAAAACATAACTGCGATATCAATAAAAAAATGTTCTATATTTATAAAACATTTTTTATAGTTTTTTATAGGTTTTAATAAGTTTTTATTTTTTATAGTTTTATTTTTTATATAAACTCAAAATCATCATCGTCATCTTTTTTGATATTTTTTGATTGATTATAAATAATATTATTTTGAAATAAAGGTGATTTATTTCCAAAAGAGGGAATTTTATTTGTGTATTTTATAGGTTCATTTGTTTTTATTTTATCGAAAATATTTGCAGGTGCTTTGCATTCTTTAATGTCTTTTTCTTTTTGTAATTTTTCATCTTTTTCTTTTTGTAATTTTTCATCTTTTTCTTTTTGTAATTTTTCATCTTTTTCTTTTTGTATTTTTTCTTGTTCTAAAATATAATAAATATAAGCATTATCATATTCTTCAGTATTTTTCATGATAATATCGTCACCTAAATCGCGTAATTCTGGATATTGTTCAGAAATATAATGAGAATAAGCATTATCGTATTCTTCAGTATTTTTCATAATAACATCATCTTGTGAATCGCGCAATTCTGGTTTACTTTTTAAATTTTTCAAATACTTATTTTTATTAATTACTTTTTTTATAATTTTATTGTTTGTCATTTTTTTATTATTTTTTAAGTTTTGCATTTTTTTATTTTCAAAATTATTTTTAATTGTAGTAAATTTAAAATCATATCCAATACGAACAGATTTCTTTTCGGATTTGTCAGTAATAGTCATTTTATATAGATTAATTTGAGAACTTTTCAGAGTAGGAGCACTTTTTAATTAGTAAAAGAGGGTAATAAATAATTATTATTAATAATTATTTATATTATAAGAAAGGGATGGGGAATTATAATTTAATTTATAAAAAGTATATCAATTTTATTCATATAAAATATTTTATATCTTTATCAATTTTATTCATATAAAATATAAAATAATTTACGTTTGCATTCTATTTAACGCCTCCTTAACTAATTCAGCATTAACATCTGTGGTATCCTTCTCAGCTGCATCTCTCGCCTCAAAATCAATTGTATCCTTAACACCAATTAAATTGCCATTCTCATCCATTGTCTGGGTAAGAGAATTTCCAGTCTTTTCTGCCAATTTAATATTGTCCTCAATAGCCTTCTTCTTGGTCTCCTTAATACGATTCTCAAATTCTTGTTTGGCCTTTATTTCATTCTTAATCTTCTCCTGGTGCAATTGATTTAATTCCTCCTCCATAAATTCAACCTTTCCAGTCTTATAAGCATCCGGGTCCCATGGCATCCATACTCCAACAGGACCAACAAAAATATCATGATTAGGATCGCCCTCTCTTAAACTCTTGCATTTTGCTTCAGCCTCATCCTGTGTAGCAAATGAACCTCTAACCTTAAGACCTCTAACCGAAGTTTGGAAAGAATGCTCGCGACTGAATTTCTCATTCAATCTTTCTTCATTCTTATCTAAAAATGTCTTATAATCATCTTCAACGGTTTGCGATTTTAATCTGGTCTCCTCTTCCTTGACAAATTCATTAAAATCTCCCATTAATTTCTCAATGTCCAAATTATACTTGAATGCAATAAAATTTAAAAAATCAGCATACTTTGACATGGATTTAGTTAAATCCCATTGTTTAACAAATTCATCAAATAAATACACCTCGCGCTTCTTCAAAATTTTTTCAGGAGAAATAAAAGACACACACACAAATTTTTGGCCAGCAATGGGTTTATCCTCATCGCATAGATCAACATATTTAGGATTAGGTTTTCCGTTTGGTAAATTTTTCTTCTCAAATGACATTTAGGAATATATATAATATATTTGCCCTTTTATTTATATGTTTTTTTCCATAAATTATTTAGCATCATTTATTTAATAATTTTTTTATTTTCATATAATATATAAAAATGAGTTTTGACCTCAAAGAATTAACCAAGAGAATCGTTAAGTACCTCGTTGAAGGTTTTATCGTTGCTATTGTTGCTATCGTTGTTCCCAAGAAATCATTAAATGTTGAGGAGATCTTACTCATTTCTTTAACTGCTGCTGCCACTTTCAGTATTTTAGATGTTTTCATTCCTTCTATGGGTTCATCTGTTCGTCAAGGTGCCGGTTTAGGTCTTGGTTTCAACCTCGTCAAATTCCCTGGCGTGTAAACCATACCACAGTACAATTTATATATAATATAAAAAATATATTATATATTATATAAAAGATGCCTGAATTCAATATAAAAATTTACATAATTAGTCTTATTATTATTTTTTTCTTAATACAAGTTGCATGTAGTCGTAATACGCACTTAACTTCAAAAAGAGGAAATAAAATCGATTGTAATATATACACGAGAAATATTTTTATAATTATTATTATTAGTATTTTAATTTGGTGGTTTTATTATAGAGGACAATAAATTATTTATATTTTATATACTATAAATAATTTTCAGTTTCATACTAGATTGATGGATAAAATACCCAATCCAACGTTTCGCACACCTTTTTCCATATCATATCCTGTTCCAATTGTTTCGTTCTATCTTTAAGTAGTGGTATATACGGCAAATATTGTGTTTGACCCAATAATACACACAATTGATACAGTGTATATGTATAATTGAAAAAATTGGTTCTATTTGGCGGACAATGCATTGCCCATGGTTTTTGTATTTCTATAAATAAAACACATAATGTCTCATATAATTGTTCATTCATTATTGGAGGTTTAATTCCAAAAAGAGAATTAATATATTGAATATGTTCAAAATATTTATTTAATCCCAATTTCCTCAAAATTTCCCGCATTTTATCATAATTCAATTCCGTCATATCCGTAATTCTTTCCTTCTTAATTCTATCGCGAATTGCCTGTATAACCTCCTCAGGAATTTGCGTCGTTTCTTTCGCCTGAAATTGCGACAGAATTTCTTTGAAATGATTCAAACGTATATATGCTGTATATGACACTTCGTTGGGAGGTTCTTTATTAGCAGGTTTAGAATTTTCGACAATATATGTAATAAATTTACCGCATTGAATATTATTACATATCATTATTCCCTCTTCATCCTGTGGTATCATTTCGCCGTTTTTACATGATTCACATATATCGGAAGGAACCACAAAATCTTGAATATTTGTTATTTCATTTTTCACATTTTTCCAATATTTTTGGTGTATATTTTTATTATTATCTTGTTCTTGTTTTTGTTCTTCCGAAACTACCTCCTTTATTTTAAAAAAACTATTCAATTTATTGAAATTCTGTTTATTATCACCATTCGATATTTTTTTCTTATCGTTGAAATATGTATAAATTAAATCGGAATTTTTCAATAAATAATCTTGTTTCTCTTTTGTTAATGCTATTATTTTTCCATTTAATTCTTTAATTTTATCTTTAATATCTAATCTGATTTCTATATCCGTTTTTGGAATTTGTTTGAGTTTCTCTTTGAGAGTTTCTTTTTCCGTCTTTAAATTTGGTATTATTGTATCTTCTAATTCATGGAAATGTCGCATTAATTCAGTGTGTTTTTCATCGATTGTATTGTTTTTTGATACTTGTTTGGAAATATTTTTTTTTGTATTCATTCATAGATTTTATAATAAAAATTCCACTTTATTTTTATATATATTTTTTCGGGAATTATATATTTTATCCGACCTTGATGTTTTGTTGCTTTTTATATTGTTTTTATTTATTATTTTATTTTTTGTAATTATAACTCTAAAATTTATAAATACTACTTGATTATTGCTAATAAAATTGCTGATTGTAACCCAAAAAAATGATTTAATGGTGTAATGCAAAAATGATATTTGGCCATGAATTAAATTATTATTTAGCAATTCTTTCAAATTTTTTTCTTTTCAAAGTATATACCTGACAAAAAATGGCTGGTGGACTTATGCAACTCGTGGCTTACGGAGCCCAAGATGTTTTCTTAACTGGAACTCCCGAGATTACTTTCTGGAAGATCTCTTACCGCAGACACACTAACTTCGCTATGGAATCAATTGAGCAAACCTTCTCTGGTCAAGCTGATTTCGGTCGCAGAGTTACCTGTACTATCTCCCGTAACGGTGATCTTGCCTACAGAACTTATCTCCAAGTCACACTCCCCGAAATTAACCAAAGTATGGTTCCCACCTCCGGTTCCGGAAACAACGACGGTGTTTATGCCCGTTGGTTAGATTTCCCCGGTGAACAACTTATTGCCCAAGTTGAAGTTGAAATTGGTGGCCAAAGAATTGATCGTCAATATGGTGACTGGATGCACATCTGGAATCAACTCACCATGCCCTCTGAGCAATTACAAGGTTACTACAAGATGGTTGGTCACACCACCCAACTTACCTACATCACCGATCCTTCCTTTGCTGATGTTTCTGGTCCTTGTGCTTCCAGTGGTGGACCTGCTCAAGTTTGCGCCCCTCGCAAGGCCCTTCCTGAGACCACCCTCTACATTCCTCTCCAATTCTGGTTTTGCAAGAACCCCGGTCTTGCTCTTCCTTTGATTGCTTTGCAATACCACGAAGTCAAGATTAACATTGATTTCCGTCCTATTGGTGAGTGCTTGTGGGCTGTTAAGACCCTTACCCAAGGTGCCGGTGCCAGTGGTGCCACTGTCTCTGTTCCTCAAGCTTACCAACAATCTCTTGTTGCTGCTTCCCTCTACGTTGATTACATCTTCCTTGATACTGATGAACGCAGAAAGATGGCTCAAAATCCCCACGAGTACCTCATCGAGCAAGTTCAATTCACTGGTGATGAATCTGTCGGTTCATCTTCCAACAAGATTAAGTTGAACTTCAACCATCCTTGCAAGGAACTCATCTGGGTTGTCCAACCTGATGCCAACGTTGATTATTGCGCTTCTCTCCAAGAAGGCACTGTTCTTTTCAAGACTCTTGGTGCTCAACCTTTCAACTACACCGATGCTATTGATGCCCTTCCCCCTGCTATCCATGTTTTTGGTGGACCTGCTGAAACCTCCGGTGCTAATGCTTTCATCACTGCTTCTGGTCTTTTTGAGATGGCCGGAGGTGCTGATGCTTCTGCAACTGCATCAACTGCTGACTGGTCTGCTAATGCTAGTAACTACGATCCTTTCACATCTGGTACTGGAGTTCCTACCGGTTCCACTGTCTCTGATGCTGGTACCTTCGTTCTTGCTGAGACTGCTAAGGATCTCCACTGCTGGGGTGAAAATCCTTGCGTCACTGCCAAGTTGCAACTCAATGGTCAAGATCGCTTCTCTGAACGTGAAGGTTCTTACTTCGATGTTGTTCAACCCTTCCAACACCACACCCGTCACCCCGATACCGGTATCAACGTTTATTCCTTTGCTTTAAGACCTGAGGAACATCAACCCTCCGGATCTTGCAACTTCTCTCGCATTGATAACGCTGTTCTCCAACTCGTTCTCTCTGCCCCCACTGTCCTTGGCACCAACACTGCTAAGGTCCGTGTCTACGCTGTTAACTATAACGTTCTCCGCGTTATGTCGGGCATGGCTGGCGTCGCCTATAGTAATTAAATATTTAACTGCATATATGCAGTATATTTATATTATTATTTTATTTTTATGATATCCTTACTTTAATATTTATTTTAATATAAATATTAAAAATACATTTGACTGCATAATATGGTAAGAGAATATTGGTATATATCCTTTTAATATGGAAAATAAAAAAGTTCTGTATGAATTTTATACAGATGTTTATAAATATATTTTTCTATGTAGCAGAAAACTACCTAGACAATTTAACTATATAACTATAATAAATTATAAAAAATTATCCGGAATATAAAATTATTTAAAAGAAGAATATCCATATTTTTATTTTTATAAAGGGTATATGTATTATATATACCCTTCAAAAATTTTTAACTTTATTTTTATAAAGGGGGTATGTACTACATATACCCTTTAATGTCCATTCTGTTATGTATTAAAATACATAGCAGAATGTATGTTAATTTTATTTTTATAAATGGTATATATATTATATAATTAAATGATATAAAGAGGATATATTATACATAATATATATCCCATTAATATATTAACATGGAAATAGTAAAAGCATTTAATACTAATACTTTAAACTTTAATATTTTAATTAAAGGAACCCACCAGAATCCATTATTTCGAGCAGGAGATATTGGTTCTATTTTAGAAATACAAAATATAAATCAAAATATAAAAGATTTTTTGGAAGATGAAAAAATATTTATAGAAATTTCTACTTTAGGAGGAACTCAAAATGTTTCTTTTTTAACAGAAAAAGGATTATATAAAATATTATTTAAATCAAGAAAACCAATTGCAGAAAAATTTCAAAATTGGGTATGTGATATTATAAAAGAAATTAGAATAAACGGATTTTATGAATTAAAAAAAGAAAACGATTTAAAATTACTTGAATTAGAAAATACTATTAGTAAACAACCTGCATTAGAAAAAGAGAAAGTTTTACTTAAACAATTTTCTCAAAATGATTCCGTAGTTTATATAATAAAAGTAAAAACACTAGAAAAGGGTCAATATATAATTAAAATAGGAGAAAGCAGGAAAGGCATACAATCGAGATATATTGCACACAAAAGCAATTATGATGAATGTTTATTATTAGATTGTTTTGCTGTTAATAAAAGTAAAGATTTTGAATATTTTTTACATAATTATCCGGCAATTCGTTCAAATAAAATTACAAATTTGGAACGTCATGAAAAAGAAAACGAATTATTTTTAATAGGAAAAGAATTAACTTATCAAAAAGTATTAGATATTATATATGATCATATAGACAAATATAGTTATACAGTAAAAGAATTATTAGAGAAAAACTTTTTTTTAAATCAACAAATTAACGAATTAAAAAATGAAAATGAAAATTTAAAAATTAAAATAAATATGATATTTCAAGAAAATCCAAATTTAAAAGATAATCTTATGAATATTAATTTATCAAATAATATACTTTCAGAAAAATTATTAAATATAATTCAAAATCAATCCGAAAAAATAAATTTTATTGCAACAAATACAAATATTATATTAGAAAATTTAACGCAACAAAAAGAACCAACTCCCTTACCTCCACCTCCGAAAACTACCACCGGATTTAATCAACAACTCCCCACATTAGGACCCCGTCTTCAAAAAATTAATCCCGAAAATCTCCAACTAATTCAAGTCTATGAATCCGTCACAGAAGCAATGAACGAAAATATAAATATTAAACGTCCCAGCATAATGAAAGCAATTGCCGATAATACTATTTATTGTGGATTTCGATGGCAATTAGTCGAAAGAAATTTGGATCCTCAAACTCTCCATAACATTAAACCCACCGTAGAAATACAACAGCAAAATATCGGATACATTGCCAAATTAAATGCCAATAAAAGTTCGATTATGAACGTTTATTTAGACAGAAAAACGGCGGCAAAATTAAACAATTATAAAAGCATTTCGGCGTTGGATAATCCAGTTAAAAATTTCACCATTACAAATGGCCATTTTTATACATTATACGATAAATGCGAACCCGAACTTATTGCAGAATTTGAAGAAAGAATTGGCGCATCGCCACTCCTGTATAAAAACGGGGTCGGTCAATTCGACCTTTCCGGAAATATGGTGCAAGAATTTTTGTGTAAATATGATTGCCTAAGAACACTTAAAATGAGCGACAAAACACTTTCAAAAGCATTAGAAAATAAAACCCCATACAATGGATTTCTGTATAAAGAATTAGGAAGCAAATTATCAATATAAAAAATACGTAAATATAAAATGTATATATTATTTATTATATATACATTTTGAAAAATTTATTATGTTCTATATAAAAATCTATATATAAACATTAACGTCTATTCTGGGATTTGTCCTATATATAGGACAAATCAGAATAGCGTATATGCTAGTTCTACTATGTATTTTGATACATACTAGAATAGACATTAATGTCCATTAATATTACAGATATCAATTGATTGAACATAATTTGCGTTAGATTGATATTTTAAAAAATCAATTCTCCGAAAATTCCTTAAATATCCTTTACACTTTGTTCCATTTATTCCCTCCAATATTTTGGGAATTAATTCAGATACATTATCTTGTCTATAATAATGATTTTGATTAAGGATATAATCTTCATGCTTACATAATATATGTTTTAATTTAAGTAAAACATCCGGATTATTATTGTACACACATATTTGCTCTAATAAATTTTTATTTAATAAAATAATTTTTTTGCTATAAATTCCTATATTCATTGTAAGGGTCGATGTATCTATTTTCATAGTATCATATGTAGTTCTTCTCATATATATTATATCTTGTTTTATTGTATCATAAAAGTTAGAACCGAATATAACAGTATCATGAGTAAAAAATGCAAAATCAAAATTATATTTATCTGGATTTTTTTCAACATAAATTAAGGGAGTAAATTCAAAACATCTATATTTTACATTTACGATTTCAATTCCATTCTGAAAATAAGTTTTTTCTTCTGGACAACCGCCAACTATAAAATGAACATATTCTAAAGGGATAGTTCTAATATCCAATATGTTTTTTATTAGTCTTGGAATTTGAATATTTAATCCTTCATAACATGATGCAATAAAAATATGATAATTATTATTCATTTTTGTTTTAATATAAATAAATATATTATAATAATAATTTTAACGTCTATTCTTTGGGTTGTCCCAAATATTGGAAAATAGAAAAACTAAAATAGACATTAACGTCTATTCTGGGGTTTGTCCCATATCTGGGACAAAACTAGAATAGCGTATATGACATTCTGCTATGTATTTTAATACATAACAGAATGGACATTAATGCACACCAGAATGAAAATTAACATATACTTTATTATTTAATCCTATTTTATCTAAATATGTCTCAACTAAGGTAAAACCTTTACTTACCAAAAAAGATTCGACTAAATTATAATCAATATATTCTCCATTTATTGGATGATTAATTCCACAATCTTCCTCATATATTACACATTTTAATCTATCAAAAAAAGATGGATTCTCTTCAATAAATTGCAATAAAAATCCTTCACAATCTGCTAATAGACAATCAAAAGTTATTTTATACATTTTTTCTATATTATCAATTGTTTCTGTATTTATTTTTTCATGTTTTAAATTAGGAGGAGGAATAATATAGGTTTTTGTTTCCCATCCACACCCATTCCAACATACATACAATTCCTTGTTTGAAATTGCTCCATTAAATATATTAAATTGACATTTATTTATATTTCTATTATAAATAAGTTTATCAATAACATTTACATCCGGTTCTACACACACCAATTGAGTTTTTGGATCATTCAATAAGAAATCAAGACATACACTGACTGTTCCATATCTAGACCCTAATTCTAATACTTTCATATCAGGTGTAACGTATTTTTTAATTAAATAGCGTGTACCATCTTCTACACTTCTATCAAAATTTGAAAGTAAGTTATTTTGTTCATTAATAAATACACAATTATTATAAAAATCGTCCATCTTCCTTAATAAAATAACTCTTTATATTCTTTTTCCGTATTGAACGAATATATATTATGTGTCGTTTCATACCATTCAATAGAATCTAAATTATCTATAATATTTAAAAAATTTAATTCATCATATTTTAAATTTATAAGAATATTTAAAGCAGATTTAATTTTTTTTGTATCGCATAAAAATATACATTGGTCGTGATATCCATAATCAATATTTTCGTATTTTTTATATTTTATCGATTTTACCTTATTATTTTCAATATATAAATATGCATAAGGGTTTTCTTCATATATAACAGGAATAAGAATATCCTCCCCTTTGTATAAATTATACATTTCTTCAAAAATTTTATTATTTTTAATAAATATATCTCCCCATAAAATAAACAATTTATCAGTAACTTTTATTTTTTCTAAAAATTGATATATAGTTTCCCCATTTCCTTTTGGAAAATTTTTACTTCCATCGATTGAATCTAAATATATAAAATGTATATTTTCATTTTTAATTTTATTTTCGAAATTTTTAAAATGCGAATAATAATAATTGCAACAACATACGTAAATATTATTAGCATAGGGCAATAATTTATTTAACGTATTTTCCAATAAAATTTCATCATTTATATTAACGAGACATTTTGGATAGTTTAATTCAAATCTACTATTTATTCCTCCGACGCTTATGCAAAAATCATATTTTTTGTTAATGATTACTGTTTTTAAAAATAAATTTGTCATTACGACATCTGATGTTTCAAAATATTTTATATTATCGGTATATTTATTATAATTTATATCATTTGTATCACTTATGTAGGTATATTCATTTTTATTTATTTCTGACAAATATCCTTCCGAAATAAAAACATTCCTTTTCGTTAATTTACTTTTTATTATTTCTATAGTCGTTTTGCCATTTTTTATTATATCATATTTTTTACAATTATGATCTATTTTAATACGATTATTTTCCTTATCAGAAGTAGTATATATATTATTCTCAAAATTGTTCCAGTTATAGGAAAATTCAGAATATAAGGCAAACCATTTTTTTAAATTTTCTATAACAGAATCAATATTGGATACCGGTTTAATAGAAACAGAAATATTTTTTCTATTTATTGGAATTTCCGGAATACACAATTTATTATCAGATTTTGTTTTTTCGTATTCATTATAGTATTTTAAAGTTTTAAAAATATATTCTATATCATTATTATCCAATAAATATTCTTCATTTATTATTTTAGATATATTTTTATATGTTTTTATATTTCCCATATTTGAATATAAAACTATTTTGTTAGTATCAATTTCAATATTCGATAAGCAATTATTGGAAATAACAACACTATTGTCATTTATTTTTTCCAATAATTTTATATTTTCTTTTGAAATATTAATATAGTTTGGGTCATATAAAGTATAATCATAATCAAATATATATTTATTATTACATATTTGCGCATCTAAAATGCGCAAACCAGTCAACTTTTCACATTCATTCGGCTGGTTTATCGATAGAAAATGAGTGTGAAAAGGTGTAAAATAATTACCAAAAAAATCAATTAAAATATATTTACATAAAATATCTCCATCATGTAATCCATTTTTAAGTAATTTTGGTATATTTATATAACTATATTTTTCACATGTAGGTAATAATTTTGAATTCATATCATCCGATATTATTATTTTTACATCTTCTGTAATATTAATATCATTTATAGTATGATTATTTTCCATACTAGAACAGATGCTAATATATTCATTAATTTTATCCAATAATTCATCTCCACTATAATTAATTATATCTTTATCATAATCCGCGTTTAAAATCAAATATTTTTTTGCATTTGATTTTTTAATAGTTTCTTTGAAATTTAAAGTTTTATATGTAGGAATTAAACTACTGAATTGTGTTCCACAAGAAAATATAATTATATCTGATTTTAATAATAATTCTTCTGTGTTTTTATTTAAACGCGGTACATTATCTTGTATGTCTATTTGAATATTTTTATTATCTATATCAGATGTCCTATTTGACATACTCTCAAAATTGGTACTAAAAAATATATCTACTATTTTATCATCATTATTATTTGGAGAATAATTTACAATAGATTCTTCATTTTCTAAAATAATATTATTTTTCGTAATACCTTTTAATATTAAATTTTCATTTGCATTTAAATATATATTATTTTTTAAATTCAATTGACTTTTTATTATATTACACACATTTTCCATATTATTATCATTTTTTTTTAATAATGCACAATAAATTATATTCATAAAACTAAAATCATCATATTTTATTTGTCTCGATTCTTCCGTTTGAAAAAAATAATTAACATTATCCAATAAAAATAAATATAAATCATTATCTATATTTTTTATATTATGTGTTTCAAATAGTTGTAAAATGTAGTCATATGGGGTATCAGAAGTAAATCTAGAATTTAACAATTTATATATATTATTTTTTTTTGTTATGATACCATATTCCAACAACTGATTTTTTCGGAAATCAGATATTCCTAATGTATTATGAAATACTTTTCTAATTAATCCCGTGGATTTTCCATCATCGTATCCATTTATAATTAAATTTAATTCCAATTCTGGGCATATATTTTTTAATCCTTTTTGTATATTTTCACTGCCACTTCCTCCGCTAATTATAGTTATAATCATATTATATTTATTAATACGTTAATATTTATTTATATTTATATTAATTATATATAATTATATATAATTCTTACCAATGAATATAAATAAAATAATCTTTTCGCGGAAAAATCATATAAAACCAACACATCTATTCTTATAAACTCCGCAAAAAAAATAAATATGTACGCCTATAATTCTCAACAAATTCCAACTCAAAATGAACTTCTCATGGAAAATCTCAAAGAATTTTACCGAGACAAGTCCCTCTTCCAAAAAATGATGAAAATCATCAATGGCGAATCCAAAATCTCCCTCCGCATCGTCGATTGGTTTGTCACCAATTATGCCAAAATGTATTACACCGTATATGAAATTGAAACCGTTTCCATTTATACAAAGAAAAAAGAAATGGTCCGATTCAAAGTCTACGAAGAATACAAACTCAAACTCAAAGCATACAGCAAGCAACGTTTTGACCCATTTTGTCGACGCACTCGCACCACAATACCGTATGACGACGAAAAATGCATGGAAACGACTATTGGCCAATTAAATTTCTTTAAATGGGCCATAGAAAATAATATATTGGACTATATCGAAGCCAATTACGCGGAAATTGAACGCGATATGAATGCGCGAAATAGCACATCAAAGAGGAAAAATAATAGCGCGAAAAGTACGTGTAGTACATCTAGTGGAACAGGTTGTGAATCGGATAATGGAAATGAATTCGTGGATCCAGATGAAATTCAGGATATTATTATGCATTCGACATTAATGAAGGATTTAGGGAATCAAAGAAAGAAAAGGGAAGAATTGTCGGTTTCGGCAGTTAAATGTATAAAGAAGGAAAATGTGAAGGTGGTTATGCAATTTAGCGCGTAAGGGGGATAATTATTATATTTTGATAATATATAATAATTTTTATAAAATAGAAAACATGAGTAGACCATTAAAAGTATGTATAACTGGAAATGTAAATGGAGATACTTTTATACCAACTTCTGTAAAAGTTAATGAGGAAAAAGATGATATTGTTATTGATGATGGTGATGTAAAAAACTTATCAACTAATAATGATTTTATTACTCAGATTAATGGAAACCCTAAAATAATTAATAATGATACTGCTTCAAATGGTAATATTAATGTTAATGATGGTACTAATGCTAATGATAATGGTACTAATGTTAATGCTAATGCTAATGCTAATGATAATGGTACTAATGCTAATGCTAATGATAATGGTACTAATGTTAATGCTAATGCTAATGATAATGGTACTAATGTTAATGCTAATGGTAGTAATGTTAATGATGAGAGTTTAAATAAAACTATTGATATTCAACTAACAGCTGATAATTTACCTATGTTAGAAGATGGTCAAACTTTCACCGAGAAAGATAAAGAAGCATTAAGGACCATTACTTTACAAAATCCTAATTTTACGACAGACATTTTAAATAACATTATGAATAGAATATATACAAACAAAAAAGACGGAAGCAAAACATTCAGATTTGCCAATTTAAATGATAAAAATAAACTTATAATAAAAAAATGGTTTGTTAACAAATGGAATGACCAAAACCCTTTAAAACAAGTTATTTTAAAAGAGGATGGGAGTATTGATCCTATAATAAAAACTGGGACGGGTGGTAAACGTCGCAATAAAACCAACAAACGCTCCACCGGTGGAAAAAGAAAGACTTCCAAACGTAACAAAAGACGTTCCTCCAAAAGACAATAATTACATAATGTCATATACGTTTATTCTAGTTTTTCCCAAATATGGTATAAATTCTTGAATTGACAATAATATCCGTTCAAAAATGCTGAAATATTTAGCAGAAAAAAATAAAAATATCATAATAATGTATATAATTATAAATTATTATGAGTAATTTACAAAAACAAGAGGGCGGTGATCGCAAAATAGCAGAGTTTACAGTAAGTATTAAAAACTCTACCGATAATAAAGATGAAACTTTCATATATAAAGTAAGAACTAATACTTTTGGAGAAAATGCAAATTGTACAGGATTTTTAAAAGAAGGAAATAAACAAGTAGAATTTAATTTAAATAACCTTTCTGTAAAAGATAATGAAGATGAAAAAAATGATGAAATAAAACTAATATTAGGTACATATGGAGACAAAAATTTTAAAAATAAAATGAACAACATAGGATTAAATAAAATAAACAACACAGGATTAGGAATTGATAACGATCTATATCTATATGAAAATAACGAATTTTTAAATCCTAAAAATTGGCAACCAATCCTTAGTAGTAATAAAGTATATCTTAAAAATAAAATACATAATAACACAAAATATCCTGATACTAAAAGAAACAAATCTTTTGACGATTTAGTATTATATAAAAATATGTTTAAAGAAATTAGAGACAAAATAGAAACTAAGTTTAGTATTCATTCTAGTCCTACTGAAAGCAAAGTATTATATATTGAGAAAATAGATGAACATAGTGGTAGAGCAGAAAACCCTAAAACATATGATTTATATGATATTGTGGATAAAGGAACACCTGCTATTATAAAAGCATACTTAGTAAAAGATAAGTCAGATAGACTTACCAATTTTTTTAATACTGATAATTGGAAGTTATCTGGGTTAGCCAAAGATAAATTTCATAATGTTGATTACCTTAAAAATGACGTAACACACGATAGAATTTATATTAAAACTTTAAATAAATTAAAAGAGCAAGGAATTGTCTTTTTAGCTGGAAAATTACAAAAAGTTATGGGTAGAGAGTCAAGTAAACTCGGTATCTATCAAGGAGACCAATCTGGAATAGGAAATTTAATTGATGATAAGAAGAATGTTGTTAATTTAGATGGACCCCCATCAACATCTCAATTGAACATAGAATCAGATAATGGTCCTATAGTATCAACCGATTCTAACAACAATATAAAAAGTTCAAATTCACACGGAAAAATGTTAAATAACACCTTTGCGACAAACCCAATATTTAACCTAGCAAATCAGTCCACACCAGTTATACCAGAACAGCTTAAAAATTGTATAAAAATCTTAACGTATAATAATTATACCATTAGAGATAGTAATGGTGATATGGTACTTGGAGGAAAACGTAATAAAAATACCGGGAAATATCGTCGCAGAGGTCGTTCATCCGGAGGAAAAAGAAAGACTTCCAAGCGTCGTACCTCTAAAAAATAAATTTTATTCACGTAATCCATTTACTTCTAGTCCGGGGTTTGTCCGATATGTAGGATAAATTCGGAATAGAGTATATGACAAAATGGATATTTACATTTAGCCAAAAAATATATTTGACAAAAAATTATATAATTATATTTATGGATATAATTATATATTAAAGATTAAAAATAAATATAATGAGTGAAACCCAAATAAATCCAAAAGCATCAATAATACAACACCGTATAAAAGATAATAAAACCGGGAAAAACACAACTTTTCGTGGTCCACCCAAAACCCAAACACGAGTTACATCACAACCCCCTTCTTCTCCTATACCTTCCTCACCAGAAAATCCTATTTATAACAATATTTTAAATAAAATTAATTCTATTACTCCCCAATCCGTTTTTAAAACATTAAAAAATGAGATATCTTCATTATTAAATTCTAAGTTAATTCCATTGCAAATTAAATATACAAGCGAATCTTCTGCAACCGAACATCCAAATAAATATTTTATACAGGATACAACTGGTTCTTCTGAAGCAAATAAAGAGGTTTTAACATATAAACCTAATGAAGGAAAAACATTATCCGAAGAATTTAAGAATAAAATTAGTGGATTAAAAGAACAAATACCTGAAGATAAAAAAGATGATATCTCCAATATTTTAACCTTATTATCTGGAGGAGGAGAATTAATGAATGATGATTCCCAATTTGTTAATAATTTATTTACAAATAAAGAACCGGAACCACCATCAGAACCACCACAAGCACCATCAGAACCACCACAAGCACCAGAACAAGAACCACAATTACAATTACAATCACAACCACAACCACAATCACAACCACAATCACAACCACAATCACAACCACAACCAGAACCACAACCAGAACCACAACCAGAACCACAACCAGAACCAGAACCACAACCAGAACCAGAACCAGAACCAGAACCAGAACCAGAACCAGAACCAGAACCAGAACCACAATCACAACCACAACCACAACCAGCACCAGCACCAGCACCAGGACCAGAACCAGCACCAACAAAAATACCTGCACAAGCACAAGAACAATTGCCTCCTCCGCCCTTAAAATCATCTACCAATAAAATTTCTACAGATATTACAGAAAAATTGAATAACATAATCAATGTTGTTAATAATTCTTTAAAAAAATCTAACACCCTGCCTACAACTGCATTTCCACCTCCACCACCTCAATCGCAAACTAAACCTACGGGTGATAATTCAAGTGAAAGTATTATCAATGTAATAAATAATATAGTCAAATCAACAAATGATGCATTAAAATCCCCTCCTATTATTACTACTATACCGGAATCTACGTCTTTATCTGAAACTAAACCTATAGAAGAATCACAAAATCAACCAAAGAATTCAAGTGAAAGTGTTATAAATACTGTTACAAAAATAAATAAAACTATAAATGAATCATTAAAACAACCTTCGGCACCTATATCTGAACAATCTTTTAGTCAACCATCATCTGATGCACTAGTTAAAAATGTAGTTGATGTTACAAAAGAAACAGTTGGTGCGGTTTCTGATGCAATTCCAAATAAATCTTCCGAAGAAATACCACCACCACCACCATCTCCACTACAAGAACAAGAAAAAGAAAAAGAATCATTACCCGATAATGTTACCAAAGTTACTAAAACTGCAATAGAAGAAGTGAATAATGTATTACCTCAAACATCTACTGTAGAAAACCCGTCAATTATATCTCCCCCATCTCAAGATTCAAATGCCCTTGCCAATAATCTTTCATCCATAATTCAACAAATTGTTCAAACAATAAATGAAACATTATATAATTCATATGAAAATTTTGGACTGGATGCCTTATTTAAACAATCTGATTATGTTATTGAATCTAAAGACGATAACATGCAAACAAATATTAATAAATTTACATATAAAAGTAATAATAAAATGTATTATTCAAAAATAAAAATACAAATTAGCAAGGGTGAAATTGTTTCTGAGGAATATATTCCTTTCAATACACTTGAAAATTTTAAAATTGATTTAACTAATAATTTAAAAGTAATTAATGAAAAAAATAGCAATAAACAAATTTCTTTAACACTAAGTATTAATACTAGAATAAAAGAAAACTCAAATATAGACAAAATCATTAATGATAATAATGATAATAATGATAATGAAATATCTATAAAAACATTTTTTGAAAATTTTAAAAAACTCCCAATAGTAAACTATTATTTTAACTTATATTTTTATGTTGAAGAATATATAAAAAATAAAATAGTTATCCATGATATTTTTTTATATGCTATTAATATTGAGTTACCCAATAAAAAAAATAAAAAATAAAATTTTATTTATTAACGTCTATTCTGGGATTTGTCCTATATAGGACAAATCAGAATAGCGTATATGCTAGTTCTACTATGTATTTTGATACATACTAGAATAGACATTAATAGTTTTTATTTTTATATAAAATAATTATAATTTAATACCAATGTTTCATTTATTTTTGCAATTTGCCAATAAAATCCTCTATCTGTCTAATCCATCTATTTCCACAATCATCATTATTCAAAGGATCATACGTAGCATCCTCATCCGTAATTATATGCAATACTTTACATTTTCCCAAATCCTTTCCTCTCAATAGCCAATTTTCGTGATATTCCCTACAAGATTTCAAATAATCCACCGGAATTCCCGATTCCCCCTCTCGACTGCGTTTTTTAATTCGTCCTGAGCATATCTCCGGGTCGGCATCTATATATATAACTCCGTCCAAATTATATCTCTGATAATGTCCCAGTTCGGTGGGGGGCGATTGGGGGGATATCCGAAATTCATCCTTCTCCGAATATTCCGAGAAGAAATGGTCATATATCTGAAATTCGATATCGCTCATTTTGCCACTATCGCGCAACATTTTCGCGAATATATTTCGGTCCGCATCCAAAGAACGTTCGCATACGATCACTTTGGCACACGGATTTTCCCGGACAGTTTTCCGCAAAAGTGCCAATCTCGTAGTATATGCCAACACCTGAAAAGTGAACGCATGTCTCGTCTGGTCGGCATAAAATTTCATAAGAATGTTTTCGCCATCGGAACTATCTCTAAAATGTTCCCATTGGTCAACCGGTTCCTTAACAAATACGATTTCATCGGAACGCAATCTATCTTTCATCTTCTCAATAATAGTCGTTTTTCCGGCGCCAATATTGCCTTCAATAGATAAAATAACAGGACGAGGAAAATTAGAAAAGGTAGACATATTTGAAAATATATAGAATAATTAGGGAAAAAGGTGGCAAGTTTTACGTTTACGTATTTAAATAGTTTTGTTCGATTTATATTATATTACTAATATGATATAAATATGTTATACTCACGTCTAGGGTTCAATTTTTTGCCGACATTCTATTTATATTTCAATATATCAATAACATTGGAAGTCGTCGGAAATTCATCCACCCCATAAATATCCTGTAATAATAACCACTCAAACAACCCGCCATAATATACTGCCACATCACTAAATCCCAATTTCTTCAATTGATGATATTTTTTCTCTATTCCGGGGTCACACGAATTCTTGCCATAAATAAGTATTTTCACTTTTTTCACCTCATACGATTCCATTAAATCGTTTATAGTCGATTCCTCCAAATTATACGAAAGAGTTCCCCGTATTAAACAAAATTGCTCATGAATTGGCAACGTATTTATAATTATGTATTTTGTTTGACTTTTGTTTTCTATACTCCTTTTTATTTCTTCAAATCCACATTTTTCAATAGTAGGAAATAACCATTTTGAAATCATCCATCATATAATAATTTATAATAGATAGATTTTTATATGTTTTTCCGCGTACTCTATTTATATCACTGTAATTATATGTATTTATATAATGTATATAAAAATTGCCCAATATATAATGTATATTTTATCTATATTCAAACAAATTGAATTTTACTTATTTTATATAAATAAATCAAATCTATATTATTAATCTATCTCACCCAATAAAAATGGATCTAACTCAAAAGAAATTATCGAAATCCGAATGGGAAAGTATTGAAATTCCCGTTTCCGATGACGAAAAGAAAATTCTCAAAGTAATCATGAAGGGATATGCAAACCATGACATTCGATTTAACGACAATCAATCTCTTATACAAATCCTCCGCATTTTATCTGTAACTGAAAATATGACAAAGAAAGAAATTGATGCTAAAATCGATATGATGCATTCCCATTTTTTCACCGAATATTTTTCCAAAGAAATAAAACGCGTAATCGATGAATTGCAAACGAAAACGAAAAAGAAAGGTGAATCCCAAAAAAATATTAGCGAATGGACCCAAACCATTACGAATTGGTTAAAAGAAAACACTCCCAAATCCGGTGGAAAAGATTCCAAAATTAAAAAAGTTGACCTAATGCGCATTAAAAATATGGAATCCAATATCATTTCGCAAAAAAATTACATTTTCGAATATGTATTGCTAGATTTATCCGAAAAATTCTTAATTTCCCTCTGTTCTGGCACTACCGATTATGGATTTCAATTATACACTTTAACCCAATTAAAAAAATCCACAATTCCTTATATAAACACCTTTGTTTTATCCTATATAAATCACCTTATAGACCTCGCATCGCAAAAAGTAAATATTGCCGACATATTTTACAAAGCCTATGATTTTATCGAAAAGAATCCATTCTTATTGAAATATCAGGATATTACCCTATATAATCATCAAAAACAATTATTCCATATTTTCAACGGCAGTTCCGAGGAGAAAGAAACGCCCAAATTAGTACTTTATACGGCGCCAACTGGAACCGGGAAAACCGTTTCGCCTCTTGGATTGGCGATGAAATATCGCGTGATTTTTGTATGCGTGGCGAGACATGTAGGATTGGCATTAGCCAAGTCCGCCATTTCCATCGAGAAAAAAGTGGCCTTCGCATTCGGATGTCAAACCGCATCAGATATTCGCCTCCATTATTTTTCCGCCGTGGAATATTCGGTCCATAAAAAATCGGGCGGAATTTTCAAAGTGGATAATAGTGTGGGAACTAATGTGGAAATTATGATTTGCGATGTTCAATCTTATTTAACTGCCATGTATTATATGTTAGCATTTAATGATGAAAAAAATCTGATTACCTATTGGGATGAACCCACTATAACAATGGATTATGCCTCACATCAATTGCATGAGACTATACACCGCAATTGGAAGGAAAACAAAATCTCCAAAATGGTATTATCATGTGCCACACTTCCCAAAGAGGATGAAATTCAAGATACTATTGCCGACTTCAGAAACCATTTCGAAAATGCGGAAATTCACTGCATAAATAGTTATGATTGTCGCAAAACAATTTCGCTTTTAAACAAAGACGGAAAATCCATGGTTCCCCATTTACTTTTCAGCAAATACGACGATATTATACAATGTGCCAATTATTGCGATGAAAACCGGGGAATTTTGCGATATTTAGATTTATCCGAAATTATCCGATATATTGAATATGTTAATCGCAACGAATTGATTTCGCCACAACACAAAATCGAAAACCATTTCGATTCCATAGAGAATATTAATATGAATTCGATTAAAACCTATTATTTAACATTATTGAAAAAGACTAAACGTTCCAATTGGGATATTATTCACGAGCATTTAAAATCATCACAAACAGATAAATTCCCCGATAAGTCGGCGAAACCCGATTCTTTCCGCAAAATACACAGTATGGAAACGTCATCCATTGCTTCGACCGGCGGTGGAAATTTAACCCGTTTAAATAGTGTACAAATGCCTGGTCCAGAAAAACTGGCATCTGACCCATCAAAAGGACTTTTAATAACCACTCGCGATGCGCATACCCTTACAGATGGACCCACGATTTTTATCGCAGAAGATGCCGAAAAAGTAGGAAAATTTTATATACAGAATTCCAATATACCAGAAAGCGTGTTTAATTCTATTATGGAAAAAATTCGCGAGAATGAACAAATACAAAAGAAAATAGATGTATTGGAAAAACAAGTGCAAAATGATTCGACTGGGAAAAAAGAAAAGGATAAAAAGGAAGAAAATGAAATGAAAACAAAATCCGATAAAATAAATAGACAAATTGATGATTTGCGCGATTTAATTAAACAAGTTAGTCTAGATTTTCGCTATATTCCGAATACAAAACAGCATCAAACTATTTGGATTCCTAGTGGAAATTTTGTTGAACATGCATTCGTTCCAAGAATAGATAGTGAAATAGTGAAAGAGATTATGATGACCAGTGTAAGTAACCAAATGAAATTGCTTTTACTTATGGGCATTGGCGTTTTTACAAATAATCCTGATTCTCAATATATGGAAATTATGAAGGCGATGGCATTATCACAATGTTTATATATTATTATTGCTCAATCTGATTATATATATGGTACAAATTATCAGTTTTGCCATGGATTTATCGGGAAGGATTTGATAAATTTAACACAGCAAAAGACAATTCAGGCATTAGGTCGTATTGGGCGAAGTAATATTCAACAAGAATATACAGTAAGATTTAGGGATGATAACGCCCTGATTAATTTATTCAAACCGATAGAAGAAAATATGGAGGCTATAAATATGTCAAAATTGTTTTGTTCTCCGGAGGGATATTATGAAGAAAAACGGAGAGAAATGATGGGAAATTTTTCGGATGAAGAACAATAAAAATATTTATATAATTATAACCACACATACATTATACATATTATCATATAATAAATATGATAATATCTTATTTATTGCATATCGTCTTTTTTATGTCAGATATGTCCGTCATTAAAGTCACATTTTTGAGAACTCTATTATAATTTTTCACCTCATCCTGTCCCGCATTATTCACGTTTTTCCCAATACATAGCCATAAATTATATTCCGGAGTATCCATTATTTTCGCATTAGAATTTTTATTCGACCAACTGCTGATACGTTTTACTCCCTTATTTCCAACAATAACCACATATTTTTTCATTATAGGATTACCGATTTCTTCTTTTTGCCAAATATCGTTCTCTTTGATATGTAAAACTTCCCTTTTCACATCGGTGCAATGGATAGGACGTTTATATATGCCACATTTCGCCAGATTCCTTTGAAAAATTTCCGTAATACCACATACATATCCATTTCTTCCGCAATTTTCCAAATCTTCATCCGTGAACTCTATATTGTTAATGAATTCAGATAGATTCATAGCATCTTTGCATTGTTCATTCAAAAATACACTAAGATTAAACACATTATTAGTTGTATTATTGTTCATTATATTCGTAGTTGTGATGTTTTGTGTAGTGATATTGTTCAATACTCCCGCCAGAATTGTGCGATTTGATGCCAATATATTATTGATTTCATTGCGAATATATTCCTTAGTGATTGTCGGGTCAATATGTGTATCGGTGTTGGTTATATTTGACTGTGTAGTTTCTACGATTGGTTGTGCATTTTTTGACCGACATGTCTTCAAATGAACCCATAATGACTGTCTTGACGAAAAAATATTTTTGCAATGGTCACATTCACGTTCCCCCTTCTTTTTTGCTAAAGAATTATTGTCCGTGGTTTGGGGATTTGTCTTCATAATATCATCACATGGAGGGGACATACATTCGGTGGAAAAACTACTGACACCAGTACTCCAACTACCAGTCAGATTTTTCTGCAAAAGTTCTTCTTTTAACAAATGCTTAACAGTAAGCATATGCTTCTTATAATTACTAGAATCCGCAGTCCAGTAACAACAAATCGAACATTCGTACTTGGGCATGTCTATGGACTATATACACTATTTATGTATATATTCTTTACAAAATATATTAGAAAATGGAACTTTATGGTAAGCGTCATCAGACCGTATATATACGTATGTTGACGGTAGTTTTTTATGGTAAGGAGATTTTTCGGGTAATTTTCGGGTAAAGACCATAATTGGTAAGGCAGTTGACCAGTAGTTTTTGCGTCATCATTTTTCAAAAATGTCCAAAAAAATGTCCATTTTTCGAGGGGTCAAAAATGGGGGTCCAAAAAATTATGCAGTCAGTTTTTGAATCATTTTTTTGGGTTTGTGAGCATTTCAGTCACACCTCACTTTTTTGGGAAAACAAAGGCCCAGGTTTTCGATTTTGGACATTTTTTTGGACAAGAAAAATGTCCTTTTTTTTCAACCTACCTTGTTTTTTTTCCAAAATTTTTTCAGAAGTTTTATAAGAAAAGTTAACTTTTTTAATTATAAAAAGTCCACTTTTTTCAAAAGTCCCTAGAACCGAACTTTTTTGTGTTCGGGTAGTAATTACCCGAGGATTTTGGATATTTACCCGAGGAAGAACCGAGGACTTTTTAAGGAACCGAGGTTGGGTTTTTATAAAAAGTGGACTTTTTATGTTAAAAGTGAGGTTTTTTATAAAAAGTAAGTTTATATTTTCATAAAAGTGAGGTTTTTTCATAAAAGTGAGGTTTTTTTATAAAAGTGAGGTTTTTTCCATAAAAGTGAGGTTTTTTTCCATAAAAGTGAGGTTTTTTCATAAAAGTGAGGTTTTTTATAAATTTTCTATATAAAAAATTGATACAATCAAAGATTGTATATTTTTTTGGATATACAATTGGATTATGTATCCAAAAAATTGAAATACTTTTTATAAAATAATTTATATTCCCCCACCCCTTTCTCTTATAAAATAAATAATTATTTAATATAATTATTTATATCCCTCTATCTATTAAAAGCAACTCAAAGCAACTTAAAAGCAACTCAAAACAACTATTACTCTATTTAAAAATGCCATTCATTGATAACGACGCATTTTATAACGCAATTGCGAAAGCAAACGAAACATTATATGCAACCGGCCAATACCAATTATACTATAATAAAATAGTAGAATTATTAAATATTCAATTAAACGATTCTTTTGGTTATATTGATCCCTTAAAATTACAAAAATTAACTCTTAGTGAAATTATTGAAAATGAAACAACTCTCATACCATTTTTATATATGTTTGCGAGTAAATTATCCTATATGCCTGAACTAGATGAATCATGTTATATCGAACCAAATGACACGTGTGATTTTAGTAAATTGTATTCTTATTATTTATCTATTCCAGATACAACTGATAAATTATCAAAAATATGTTATTTATCTTTAAAAGTGAATGACTATGAGGAAAAAATAGATAAAGATTATTTGGAATATGAGCAAGAACAAAAACAATATAAAAAAAGAATTGAAGAAGAAGATGATAGATCTTCAAGAATGTATTATTGGTGTATGGCAGATAAATATGATAGATAAGATATTATGTATATAATGTATATAATGTATATAATGTAAAAACAAAAACACAAAAAAAACAAAAACAAAAACACAAAAAAACAAAAAAACAAAAAACAAAAAAAAACAAAAAAACAAAAAACAAAAAAAAACAAAAAAACAAAAAAACAAAAACACAACAACCTTAACCCCCTTTTTTTTATGGAATCAAAAATTTCGTATTTTTTATAATAACATTATACGATATAGATGAGTAAAGATGATTCTACAACTTTCTTATCACAGTTTTCCAATAAAATATACCCAATTTCACCGGCATCTCCATTAGAAAT
>JACCDW010739675.1_pt1 | contig 55021 bp, 50 predicted proteins | sample 7449781 | NCBI WGS metagenome assembly JACCDW01 (sample SAMN15323449, study PRJNA562643) | freshwater metagenome | isolation source: river surface water | place: USA:Blue River Watershed | collected 2017-08-18
AATGCTAATATTGCCAGCGTGAGCTCAACTGGTTTAGTTAAGTTTAATGCAGTAGGTAATACGAATATTAAAGTAACAGGAACTATTGACGGAAAAACAAGCACAATTGTTGTGCCGGTAATGGTTGTTGGTGTTCCTGAAGTTCCACTTCCTGTAACCCGTGTTGTTGTTACTCCGGTTTTAGGTGAAATGTTCCGTAATGAAACCCTTCAATTATCTGCTAAAGCCTACAACAGTGCCGGTGCTGAGGTAACCGGATTAAACTTCTCTTACGCAGTATTGAAAAAAGAAGAAGAAGACGATGCTGGCATGCCAGTACCTGTATCTGTTAATCAAAGCGGTTTAGTAACGGCTAATGCGTTGGGTGGTGCTTACATTAAAGTAACTGCACAAGGTGTAAGCGGACAAGCTGAAATCGTTGTGAACCCAGATACTGCTATTTTCGTAACGCCATTTAATGCTACCTTGGGCACAGATTATTCTGACCCATTTAACCCAAAAACGGTTACCTCTGTGACCATGACTGCTAAAACCTACAAGGTTGATCGCACCAAGTACCGTTCAGATAAAGCGAATGCTTTTACCTTGATTTCAAATCCAGCTAATTTGAATTGGGTTTTGCCTGAAACAGGTATCGCTGAAATTGATAACCTTTTCAAAGTAGTTACCTTGAAAAACAAAACCAATTCCTCAGTAGTAGTTGAAGCTATTCAAGGAAAAGTTGGTTCAACCATTGTTATTGCAGATGCTGGTTCTGTTGGTGGAGCCGCCTCCGTATTGGTTAACCCATAATATTCACTGATTTTATAAAGCCGCTTTACCTCGAGTAAAGCGGCTTTTTTATTTTTATCCTTTTGCTTTCACAAACAGCCTTTATGAATTTTTTGGCGAGGAGGGGGCTTTGTTTGTCGTAGACGGCGCCATAGTGAGTTTGTATAACGATTTAGAGAGGAGAAATTGGCAACGAATTTAAGCAGGACAGCCAAGGCAATTAGAAAGGCAAAATTGGCGTAAATGAAGTAGATCAGTGTGCGCCACCGACTGAAGCGGCAGCCCACCGCAGCTGGGGGTTAGCAGGCGTTAAGCGGCGCAGGCCCCACGACTGAAACGAGTGGGGACCGCGCACGCTAACAGCCTGCTTGACCCCAGCGGTGGTGGCTACAGCGGAAGGCGGGACCCGCTGAAGGAATTGGGCGTGTTGAGCGGGGGGCGCCCACAGCTTTATTTAACTTAAGCGCAATAGCATGTATTAAATATGTCCAATCTTGGCTTTAATGAGGCGCAAACGAATCGACCAGCACGAGTGGATAATCAGCAACAGTGTGGTTTTGCATCAGTTTTAACAACCAGATTGTTAAAAATACACAGCGACTGTGTAACGAATGGCACCTTTTTAGTTATCTTAGTAATTCGTGAACTACTCAAGAGTCATAAAAACAGCCTTGCTGGGTGCCATGTGCCTGTTGCCATTTTTCGCTCCTGCATTTCCGGGAGAAGATGATAGTTTGGCTAGGAAGCCCCACAATGGTCCAGATGAAGTCATTCGTCCTTTTCAGCTTTGCCGTAACGTTGTTGGGGTTTTGAATCCGAATACCCGATTTAGCGAACATTATATTTACGACACCGAATTGTATGAACAACGGGTGGATACGTTGCCGCAAGTGATTTTTTGGCGCAGCATTATGAACCTTCATAAGGATTCGGCATTGATTTCGATTGGAAATACCCGAGAGGTCATTAGCCGTGTGAAAATAAGGGAGTGGGAAGCGCAGACCGAAGCTCAAAAAAAGTACTACCGCGACAGCGTCAGATTAAATAGAGGCTTGGATACGAATTCGAAAATTTTGATGACCGCGGGTAAAAAGTTTTTTTACGATTTTGAAAAAACTTCAGGCAATTTCCATCGCGGCATTCAAGCCTTTATGGATAACAATGTGGATCCTTGGTATGCACAAGCCATCTTATTAATTGAAAGTCCAAATAAGCTTCAAAAATCGAATGTAGGCGCTTACGGGGCCTTTCAGCTGATGCCCGATGTGGCACGTATGTATGGCTTGAAGGTGAATCGTAAAATCGATGAGCGCGCCAGCTTTGAAAGAAGCGCTTATGCGGCTTCTTGTTTGATAAAGAACATCTGTATTCCAAGAGCCCGTTTAATACTGGACTCTTTAGGCATTTCCAATGTGGTGGGTGACGAATTATGGTTCAGACTATTGGTAATGCACGTTTACCATGCAGGCTATTACAATGTTCAAAAGGCCGTATTCACATTTAATCCCAATGAAGGCGATATGGCCATGATTTACACTTTGTGGCGCACTTCTGCCGGTAAATTTAAAAGCGCTTCGCAGAACTACTCCCAATTGGTTCTCGCTGCTATGCTTGAAATGGATCAACGCAGTGGTGTGCGCGGACAATACGGCCAATAACGTTACTTGGTGGCCGACTTTTTAAGCGGCACTCCCGATGGAATTTTATACATCAAGAAGGTACTAATCAGCACGAGTTCATCGGCAGAGAGCAAACTGTCGGGCATAGCAGATTCATGCAGTTTATTCAAAACTCTAATTTCATAACCCTTGATTTGTTCGGGCGTAAAATCAGGGATGACCCTTTTTCTACCACTACCTTTATCATGGCACCCACCGCAATGTGTGGTGTACAATAGCGCTCCTTTTTCACACATTTGACGGTATTCTGTTTTAACCTCTTCCTTCATGGCTGTTGGAAGTTCAAACAATATTTTTTGTTGGTGACAAGCTAATGGAACAAGAATTAGTGAACAGATAACGAATAACCCGATGGGTTGTTTGATGGATTTTTTTAGTTTCTGCCAGTAGGGTGATTTAGTAACTGCCATTGACGGTTCGTGAGGTAAGTAGTTTTCTTTTAGAAGTTGGCAAAGTTTTAATGGCTGTTGAATCGCGAAGGTTTTCAGTTAAACTACGAATAAAAACAATGAGTTGCTGTTTTTCAAGGGCATTCAAATTGAGCTTTTCTGCACTCAGTGTTTGATGAGGGTAATTTAAACCCTTACCAGCGCCGCCCCCTTGGTTATAAAATTCAACAACTTGATCAAGCGTAGTAAACACTCCGTTATGCATGTAAGGGCCGGTTACAGCAGCGTTTCTTACTGTGCCGGTGCGAAACGCATAACGCATTTCAGGCGCATCGAATACCAATGATCGTCCTAAATCGGTATCGCCTTTTTCGTAACTCGTGTCGGCAGGCACCCCTAACACTTCAAATTCAGAGCCCGTATAAGGCGGTTTCACACCATTGAATAGTGGAACAAAGTGACAAGTGCCACATTGAGCCTTTCCCATAAACAGATTGAAGCCTTTTTCAACCACGGTGTCGGTTGCGCGTTGTTGATTCATCATCTGGTCGAAAGGAGCTACAGCCTGATCATAGGAAGTGTAATATATAATGAGAGCAGAAGCTAGGTGTTCAAATGAGGGTTGTGGATAGGCGGGTGTGTATTGGCACCAATTTGTAAAACGTTTTTTATAGTCACGGCAGCTCAACACCTTTTCCATTATTTCGGCTTCCTTGCTGTTCATTTCTTGGGGATTGGTCATTACCGCCTTTGCTTGGGCAATTAACGAGTAATGCTTGCCATCATACATTAACAAGTGGTTGAAAGAACTGTTAAGGAGCGATGGTGTATTGCGGGTTAACCGTTGTTTTTTACCAAATTCAAAATGAGTGACAACCGTTGTGTCTGTAAAGAACTGTTCGGGCGAATGACACGACGAACAACTTCTTTGATTGTCGCCAGAAAGAATAGGGTCGTGGAATAATAGTCGGCCAACTTCTTTAATTTCATTAAGAATGTTTCGATCGGTTATTTTGCCAAAAATTCCTTTTGTGTTTTGTGCCGAGTAGAGTGATTTAGAGAATAAGCTAGTAGCAGTCGCGTTGAGTGAATAGTCGATAAACGAACTGCTCACGATTTTTTTAGTCCGAATCATTTGCTGGTTTAATTGAAACAAGGGATTTACAAAATCCCGGATAAAAGCAAAATGATTAAATTGTTGATAGCTACGACACGTTTGAATGTAGGCGTACATGTTACTGTATAGCTGTAAGTAACGAGCATCAAAATAATCCGGATGGCCCATTGTCCACGTTTTATAAATGTCATTGACACCACCAACCAGTTGGTTTAATTCTGGTAAAATGCGATTGGTATCGGGACATTCAAAGCCTGTGGTGTAAATAGCCGCCAGATTTAAAAGAAACAAACGGTTGCAAAGCAAAAAGTGGTTTTCATTTTTAAGAAGAGCAGTAATAGAATCACTTTCGAAAATAGCCAATCCTTTTTGAGCAGATTGAATAAGCGATTGAAGCGAAGCATAGGGTTGTTGCTCGTCAAATGCCAATTGAAACAAGGTTAAACCAGCACCCTCTCGGCGGTATGGCTTTTCAAATTTTTCGTGGACTTCTGTTTCATATTCAACAGGTAAGGGGCCATTTAGCAATTTGTAAACAGTCGGCTCGAGGTAACGCAACCAAAAGTCCATTCGTTTTACAGCCAATCGTGATTTTTCTAATGCTTGTTGAATTTTTTGCCTTGATAGGGCGTTAGCAGTATCCAACGTAACAAGCGTATTTAGTTGGTCGAGCCCCTGCTTTAGCAGTTGCAGTTGTTCAAAGTAAAGCTGGGTATACGGTTGTTCTTTATTTGCCCTTTTAAAAGCGGCAAGAAGAATTAAAACGGTAACAACGACTATAACAAGTTCTTTTTTCATAACTGAAAAAACCGGGGACCCTTGCCCCCGGCTTTAACTAACCAAACCACGCAAAAAATTAATGACTAATGATAATTTTTACCGACTCTGTGCCATGTTCTGTTGTCACATGAATCAAGTACGTACCATTAGCAAAGTAACCCGTTGGAACACTAACTTGACCTTGTTCGGCACGGAAGGAGTTCTGATATAATTTTTTACCACTCAAATCAGTAATGGTGACAAACGCTTGTGCAGCATTTCCTACTTGTAAGAACACGACTTGATCGGCAGGAATTGGGTAAGCCTGCATGTTATTATTGATAGCTTCTTCAATACTTGTATCAATTGTGCCATTACCACTAACTGTAAATGCATAATTAGCTTCGTCGCTATCATCGCTAACTAATGTGATAGTAGCTTGTTTGCTGCCTGGAGAAGCTGGAGCAAAGGTGACTACAAGAGCAACAGTTGCATTTGCTTGAATGGTCAAAGGTAAACTCGACGGCTGAATAATGGCGAATGCGGTGTTATTCGTTTGAACGCTTTGAATGGTTAGAACCCCATTACCGGTGTTTGCAATTTCGTAAGTATAGGTTTTGGTGTCGTTCCATTGAACATTTCCAAAATCTGTCGCGGTAATTGTTGAAGCGGTGGTGGTACCAGCCATAATTTCAGTGCTATTGCCAGAAACCTTAATTTCTTGAACAGTACCATTACCTTGTAGTGCGTATGTATAAAACGATTCATCAAGATCATTACAAAGCACGTTAATTGTGGCGGAGCGGGTACCAGTTGTTGCTGGTGCAAATTTCACGATAACTTGTGCGCTGCCGCCAGCAGCCACATTAAGAGGGAAGGTAAATGGGTTGAGTACTGTGAAATCACCAGCATTAGTGCCACTGATTTGAATACCACTTACTTTTAAAGTGCCAGTTCCACTATTTTCAACGGTAAAAGTTCTTGTTAACGCACTTAAAAGATTCACATTACCAAATTGGGTGTGATCGTTAGTAGACACAACCGTATTGCCTGCAGCAATAGCGGTATTATTACCCTTGATAGCAATTTCAGGATTAGAAGTAGCGCTGATGGCGCTGTTTAACAAAAGAATTTGTCCACCTTCAACCACTTCACCACCAAGACTGTAATGCGCTTGATCAACGAAGATAAATTTGCCAGGACCGAGAATTGCTTGTACATCTATGATGCCAGAAGATTCCTCGTCTTGAGTTAAAAAATTCGCGCCACCAGTAATAAAACGCGATGGGTCGTGTTCTAGAATCGGAGTTGCTACGTTGGTATTAACATCGTACATCCACACACGAGATAAGTAGGCGTTATTTCCTGGATCTTCTTGAATATAAAGGTGACCGCTGTTATCCATTGTAAGGTTGTCGAACATTTGATTCCCTTGTGTGCCGTTTAATACCATCGTAATGGTGCCACCCAGTTCAGGATTATTGATGTCGGTAAAACGTAAGCGCCACAAACGACTCGGAGAGCCGAAACCATTGGTGGTTACAAAATAAAAGTCACGCGGATTAGCAGGGTCCCAGGTACCATCTTCGGGACGAAGAAAATTAGTTACTCCAGCATTGTTGCTATTCGTGTTCAAGGTTGCACCGGTCATAGTGGCCACATTACCCATGTTAATAAGGGTGAAGCTAGTATTAGCTGCGGGCGTGTTGGTGTTCGATTCATTATAGAAACCGAGCACCGATATGCCATAAAGGGCTCCTCCCTTTAATCCGGCTTTTTCAATATCGGTGCCGGTATATTGTTTGTTCCCTATGTAACAATAAAGTTGTCCAGGTGTTGCATCATCCGTGCCTATCACGATGGTTTTGTCGTTGCGATTAGGGCAGGCCAAGGCATTTTCACATGAGTATTTTCCAAGCCATGGCAATTCGTAAGAGCTGCCGGCATCAGAACCACTGGCAACATGAGCAAAAAGACGCCCTTCATTACCAGTTTCTTCGCCATTCATGAAAATGCGATTTTGAGTACCTCTTCCAGTGTATGGATTATACAGCGCAGAAACAGGTGCTAAATCCGCTGAACAAAAACGGCCCAAATTAATAAGAGTAGACGTGTTGGAGGCGCTATAGGTAGTATAGGCGGTGCCACTCCAAATGTTAACACGTTGAATTAGATCAGAGCCGCTAATGATACTAAGATTGGATTTATTAATTATCCATTTTGAAACAAAGGCACCAGGTTGACCATGTGCCCTTGCAATTCCAGCTGAGGCACCCATTTCATGGCCAATTAAAAATGTAAAGGTCCCATCACCATTATCAAAAGCACCTGTGCCGTCTGGCAAACCACACATTTTGTAGTTGCCAACCATATCACCAGCACTCAACAGTGATGTCACAGAGTAGCCAGAAGTAATAGGCAGTAAATAAGGGGAGGTAGAGGTTGAAGGTCCTGTTGTTACCGTTTGCGCATTAGCAGAGAAGAACAAGGTAAGCGCTAAAAATGGGAGATAGATTTTTTTCATTGGTTTAAATTTCTTCTGCAAAACTAAGTTAGTTAAAAACGGGTTACTTTACCGCTACTTGAAAGGTTTGTTATTAAAACATGTCTAAATCGACATAATTAATTTACAATTCATAATTCGTTGAAGGAAATAGTGGTTGAAGGTTGTTTTGATGGATGTGTAGAGAGCGCAATTTCGATTTCGAGCAGAATAGCAGTGCGGGAAGAATCGGCCCAGTTTTTAAACCACGAGTGATGTGATGAAGAGAGTGTGGCAATAGCCTCGAGTTTATTAATGTCAAATGTTTCGGCGTAAACTCCCGCTCCTGCACGCACGGCATCTCTTGAATTACAGAATTGTTCAAAATGCCCGCCAATAGGCACCATTAACACCGGTTTGCCAAAGTACATGGCCTCGCAAACACTTTCAAAACCGGCTGTTGTTGCTAGTCCCTTTGCCGTTCGCATCAATTCTAAAAACAACGTGTCACTCGGTTCATGTAAATGCAGAACCTCTGGATTGTAAGCATATTGGTATTTTAAAGTGCTAGCCTTATCTGTGAAACAATGAATAATTTGGTCGGGATGATCGTAATGCCAGTTTAAGACTTCCTCAAAATAACCTTTATTTACAAGGTAAACGAGGTAATGGTCGCCACTTTCAATTGTGGTGTTAAATAGCTCCTTGCGCAGTAAGGGAGGAAGCACTTTCGCTTTAGAAGAAGCTTTGTCAAGTCGATAAAACGACAAGGCAAGATTAGTTGCTTGGCGCGAAGTTGTTAAAGAAGTATAGGTTTTTAAGAAGAAGCGGTCGAGCCATTTCCCTGCAGGAAAGATGAATTCTGGATGAAAATAAATGTATTGGTGGGCAATAGAGATCAATGGTAATGCTGGATGATTAAGGCGGAAGTAGAGTCCCGTCATGACCTCATAAAAATTAATTACAGCGTCGGGTTTATAATTTTGAATGACACTTCTAATGGTAGCCAGACTTTTGCGAAAAGCGCCGAGTTGTTTTATGCTATGGAGAATTGTTTTACCTAAATGTATGCCCTTTCCGTTTTTGTCGTTGACGAAATTTGGACTTGTAATGCGGAACAAAGGCGCTTTTATTTTTTGCAGAAAGTAATCGGGTAATTCTCTTGAGCCGGTACTTCCAACAATTACAGCACAAATTTGGTGGCCTTGGCTTTCTAATAATTCGTACACGGCGAGTGCTTGAGAAAGGTGTCCACGGCCTTCGCCTTGAACACAAAGTAAGAACGAGTTAGTCATTTTTTTCTGTTGTTACACCGGTTGGTAAGATGGATTGAATAAGGTGTTCAGTAGTTTGTTTAACCCAATCGTGGTAATAAATAATTTTCCATTCACCTTCATGCGTTTCTACTAATGCAGATAAGGTTTCGACCCAATCACCAGAATTTAGGTAATGAATGCCGTACAAGGTTTTGTCGGCAGGTTGATGTATGTGGCCGCAAATTACCCCTTTGCAGTTGCGCGACCGGGCCATAGAAGCCAATTCTATTTCGAACGAAGAGATAAAATTAACGGCCCCCTTTACTTTTGCTTTTATAGCGGATGAAATGGAGTAGTAGGGTAGCCCTTTTTTTTCGCGGAAATTATTGAAATGCCTGTTTAACCATAGCAAGAACGTGTACCCCACGTCACCTAATTTTGCCATCCATTTGAAGTGGCCGGTAACTGGATCAAAGACATCGCCATGCGTTACAAAGTAACGGTCGTTGATGCCCTGATGGATGTAATAGTGACGTATTGAAAAATTGGCAAATTCAAACGGCATAATTTCCTCTAAAAAATCATCGTGATTGCCTCTGATATAGATGACACGGCATTTACGATTAAGAGCCAACTTTAGCACGTGCCTAAAAAACCGGCTGTGTTGTTTTTTCCACTTTGCCCCTCTACGAAGTTGCCATCCATCAATAATATCGCCATTGAGGATGAGTGTTTCACAGCGGTGGTGTTTTAAAAAATGGGTAACTTCCTTGGCCTTGGATGAGGCAGCTCCGAGGTGGAGATCAGAGAGAACAATGGTGCGGTAATGGCTTATCATGAATAACCTTCGTTTTACAAAGGTTGCTCCATGGGTATTACGAGGGTGTCAAGTGGGAATTATGTTTAGATTAATCCTGCTGTGGTTAATGTTAATACAAGGTTATTCATGCACTGGTTCGTAATAAGGCAATACGACCTATTTTAGTCAGGGATGATGTGTTCCGATCTACACTACAGTCGCGTAAAATAATTCCAACGCATTTAGAACGGTTTTTGATTCGTTTTGATGGAAGGGATAGGGGGATACAAGTTAGGATGTGCCCAAAGAAACAGAAACGACATGTTATACTTGGCAAGGTGCTGCATTAGAAAGGGGAATTCACTGAGAAATTGTGGATATAAGACTGTTTTGCATCTGTTTTTAAGGCAAATTCATGGTAGTAAGTCAATAATTTTGTATTTTTGTGCTCCCTCGCGGATGTGGCGTAATTGGTAGCCGCACCAGACTTAGGATCTGGCGCTGAGAGGCGTGGGGGTTCGAGTCCCTTCATCCGCACAGAAACCCGCCCTTTTGGCGGGTTTTTTTGTGCACTGAAGCGACAAGAAGTTTATCCCGATGCAGCTTGCGTTAAGTCCCTTCATCCTTACAAAAAACCTGTCCTATGGCGGTTTTTTGGTTTATTTCGGGTCTGTTGTATTTGCTTCATGTTTTGGTTTAGATATCGATTCAAGTTTTTTAACCAACCAACCAATAATTGTCCAAAAGAAATTGGCAGGTATATCTATTTTAGCATTTTTGCACTATGGCAATCATTAAAAACATTATTCTCGATTTAGGTGGCGTGATTATTAATCTTGATCAATCTGCTACCATTAGAGCATTTAATGGATTGATACAGGAATTGCATTTCGAAAAAATTTATTCGCAGGCCCAGCAGACTGATTTGTTCGATCGGTTGGATAAAGGGTGGATTAGTAACGACGATTTTTTTGATCAATTGGCCCAACTGATTGGATTTGTTGGTGATCGGAAGTTAATGGAGGATGCTTGGAATGCTATGTTATTAAAGGTTCCTGAGCATCGCTTGAATTTATTGATTGAGCTGAAGCCGCGTTATCGCACTTTTTTATTAAGTAACACGTGTGAGCCGCACATCACTTATTTTGAGAAGGAACTTTATGGTGACCACGGAGTGCGCAACTTTGAGGATTATTTTGAAAAAGTATATTATTCCTGCCGAATGGGTGTGCGTAAGCCTGACCCAGCCATTTTTTTAAAAGTGATGAGCGAAAATGGTTTGAAGCCGGATGAAACGGTGTTTATCGATGATTCGCTCCAACACGTTGAAGGTGCGCGTTCATGCGGTATTCAAGCACATTTATTGCAAAAGGGTCAAGAGCTGACCGATTTGCTTAAAACGTTGTCCCTTTTATAAATTCGAGTACTGCCTGTCCGAATTCAATTGGCTTATCGGCATGTACCCAATGTCCAGCCTCTTCAATGGTCATGTTTTTACAGTCAGGGAAACGGCTTTCAAAGTCAAGAAGGTCATTTGCGTTAACGTAATCGGACTTAGAACCGCGAATAATGCAGGCTCCCGCCATGCTTACAAAAGCGGGGACTGGTCCCGTAATGCGATCGTAATTATCGGTAATTACCTGTAGGTTAAATCGCCAATCCATTACGTCGCCCTTCCAATAGATGTTTTTTAATAGAAATTGGCGGGTACCAAAATCGTCGAGATACATAGCCATGATAGCTTCGGCCTCTTTACGGGTGGTGATGGTGTCAAATTTTATGGCATGTAAGGCAGCTAATACTTTTTGATGGTGCGGGGGATAGGCGCGAGCAGCCATATCGACGATGATAAAATCTTTTACCAAGCCGGGGTATTTGTGTTCTAAAAATAAAGCTGCTTTTCCGCCCATGCTGTGGCCCATTACCACTGCGTCTTTTAATTGGTGGCGACGAATGAATTCATACAAATCGTCGGCCATATCGTTATACGAAAACTGATCGCTGTGAGGGGAAAGCCCATGATTTCTTAAATCAGCGGTATACACATGCAAGCCTTGGGTAGAAAAGTGCTTGGCCAAGGTGTTCCAATTGTCTGATTGACCAAATAGGCCATGTAGAATTAACAAGGGGCGGCCTTCGCCATATTCTCTGAAAAACAATTCCATACTTATACTATAAGTTGTTGCCGATACATTTGAACAGTATTTTCAATGCCAAAATACAGGGCATCAGAAATAAGGGCATGGCCAATGGAAACTTCTTGCAAGCCTTTAACCTGTTGAGCAAAGTACTTCAAATTTTCAAGACTAAGATCGTGACCGGCATTCAAACCTAGTCCGCATGCCACCGCCACTTCAGCAGCCATAACAAAAGGGGCAACGGCTTTGGCTTTATCGGAACTGTAATTAGCGGCATAACTTTCGGTGTATAATTCTATGCGATCGGTGCCGGTATGTTTTGCGCCTTCAATCATTTTACTTATTGGATCCACAAAAATGGAAGTGCGAATTCCTGCGTTTTTAAAAGTTGTAATTATTTGCCTTAAATAATCGGCGTGCTCAAGGGTGTTCCAGCCATGGTCACTGGTCAATTGTCCCTCTGAATCGGGCACCAGTGTTACTTGATGCGGTTTCACTTCCAACACCAAGTCAATAAATTTCTGTTCCTTCGGATTACCTTCTATGTTGAACTCAGTGGTGAGTAGTGGTTTTAGTTGACGCACGTCGTTGTAACGAATGTGACGTTCATCGGGACGAGGGTGAACGGTGATGCCATGGGCGCCCATCTTTTCGATGTCGCACGCCATTTTTAGGACATCGGGGGTATTGCCGCCTCTTGCATTGCGAAGTGTGGCAATTTTATTGATATTAACACTGAGTTTTATCACCTTGCAAAGGTAATAGATTCGCCGCTTTAACGTTATACAATTGGAGGGGGAATTGCTCAATTGGGTGTTAACGCTGTTGTTCATACTTTTTAATCAGTCCCAACCCTATTTGGCTTAATTAGCATTTGTTCGTATTGATTAATTATTACTTTTGAGCGCAATGTTAGCAGGTGATCTCATAACCGACCAGATTCCTCCCCTTAAGGTGAGCGATACGGTAGAGCTGGCTCTTGATTGGATGGAACAGTTCAAGGTGGCGCATTTGCCGTTGGTAAATAACACACAGTACGTGGGCTTAATCTCTGAAACGGATTTACTAGATTACGATCATCCGGAAGAGCCGATTGGCAGCAGTCGATTGCACATTATGAAGCCGGCAATTTTTGAAGATCAACACGTTTATGATATCATACGGTTGATGAGCAGTATGAATTTGTCATTGGTGCCGGTAATTGATCAAAAAGAAGTGTATAAAGGGGCCATTACCTTACAAGGCATTGTCTCTAATTTGAGTAACATGGCCTCAGTGCAAAGTCCAGGAGGTGTTATTGTTCTTGAAATGAACCAACACGACTATTCTGTTACACAGATTGGATCAATCATAGAAGGAAATGAGGCTAAAATATTAAGTCTGCACGTCTCATCACAACCCGAAAGCACGCGCATAGAAGTGACCATAAAGGTTAACCGCGAAAACATTTCGGGCATCATTCAAACGTTGAATCGTTACAATTACACCATCAAGGCCACTTATCACCATGGCGATTATTCGAAAGGGATGGATGATCGATTAAACGAATTCCTCCATTTCTTGAATATCTGATTAGCAATTGCTAATCACCTCTTTCATAATAACGGTGAGTTTTTTTTCTTGTGCTGTTGCAACGCGCAACACATCTTCGTGTGAAACTTTTTCAACATGTCCCTCTACGCCAAGGTCTGTGATAATACTCATACCAAACACTTCTAAGCCGCTGTGTTTTGCTACAATTACTTCAGGAACGGTGCTCATTCCAACAGCATCGGCACCTATGCGCCATAGATAGCGGTATTCGGCTGGTGTTTCGAAACAGGGTCCAGTTAAGCCAGCATAAACCCCTTGTGATACTTTTATGCTATGGGCAGCAGCAGCATTTTGGGCCAGTGCAATCAAACGTTTGCTGTAAGCTTCACCCATGTCTACAAAACGGGGACCTTGAGAATCGTCGTTTTTTCCTATTAGCGGATTTGTAGGGAAAAGATTGATGTGGTCGTTGATGATCATGAGCTCACCCACATTAAAAGCTGGATTCATACCTCCTGCCGCATTGCTCACAAATAGGTGTTTAATACCTAATGCCTTCATAACACGCACCGGAAAAGTGATTTGTTGCATCGAGTAACCTTCATAGTAATGAAAGCGCCCCTGCATGGCTACCACTTTCTTTCCTCCCATGTATCCGAAAATCAATTGGCCGCTGTGCCCTTTAACGGTGCTTTGAGGAAAGTTTGGAATCTCGGAGTAGGGGATGACAACTGGCTGTTCAATTTCATTGGCCAATGCTCCTAGTCCAGAGCCAAGTATGATGCCAGTTTCTGGAATGAATTGATTTAGGCGTTCAAGAATACTTTTCGTGGTGAAATTTATTTCGGTGGACATAAGTATGGATCAAGTTATCAAATTCGTTGGTTTTATCACGGAAAGTGACTTCAACAGGTAAAATGTAAATGTTCATGGAAGAAGCGATGTGCCAGACATCGGGGTGTCGCAAGCGCATCAAGTCTTTTTCTGTTGTGACGAGTACTTTGGAGCCATTTTGAAAGGTGTCGTAATAGCGTTGTATATCTTCTAAGTCTTTTGCTATAAAAGCATGGTGATCATCAAAAGGCAAATGTTTGCAATCGCCCGCATATTCTTTCAAATAATTGACCATGGGCTCAGCGTTAGCTATGCCAGCAAAGGAAATCACGGTGTAGCGATAAAGGTCGTTGAGGGTAGAGAGGGTGTCGTTAGGATTGTTGATCGCATAAAGTTCACCGTATTGCAGGTAACTAAAAAACACTTGTTGGTGGGGCAATGGTTTAATGTCTTTTACAATATTTCGCAACTCAATGGGGGTAATTCTGTCGGGTGTTTTACTTACGATAATAACGTCCGCCCGATTCATTCCCTTTGTATATTCTCTTAATGTTCCAGCTGGCAGCATCACGTCTTTAAAAAAGAGGTTGTGATAATCTGAAACTAGAATATTCAATCCTGTTCGAACCGCACGGTGCTGAAAGACATCGTCTAATACTATTACATCAGCTGCATTGGGAACTCCCATTAATTTTTTAATACCATTAACTCTGTTGGCATCAACTGCTACAGTTACCTGGTACTTTGTTTTGTAAATAAGCGGTTCATCACCAATATCATCGGCGGTTGATTCATCAGTAGCAAGCACGAAACCTTTGGATTTACGCTTATAGCCGCGACTTAATGTAGCTACCGATTTATTTTCATTCATCAATAGGCGAATCAAGTATTCGACTAGGGGCGTTTTGCCGGCACCGCCAACAGCTAAGTTGCCAACGCCAATGGTGTGTTTTTCGAAACGGTGTTCGGTTAACAGACGCCAATCATAAAAGTAGTTGCGAATAGCGGTGATGAAGCCATAGACCCAAGCCAAAGGCATTAACGCTATTTTCAGTCCTTGATTCACAATCCTTAAATATGACCAATTTTTTTGGGATTACGAATCCTCAATAAGCGGTGTAGATTGTATTAGAGAAGCGTTAGGGGCGACTCATTTTTCCGCATCTGTACTTTGAAACCCGAGAAGGAATTGGGTAGGGTCGAATTTAACCTCTACAAACTTTGTCCCACCTCTGTGATAATTTAAGATAAGCGGAGATGTTCCATCCCAATCAACTATATTATCCTTGGTCATATTTGTAATGACTTTAAGGCAGGAGTTGATAGTGCGAATTTTGGTGATGGATTTATTAGTTCTTGTGTTCCAACGGAAGTACACCAGTTTAGTTTCACGTCCTGCCTCACATTCAACTTTGTCTGGCACTTTTGTAAATGCATCAATAAAGACCAGCACGTAATTGGTGTCGCCGACTTGTTTTGAAAACAGAATTTTGGTGGTTTCAGGGGATTTAACAGTTGAGTCAACAGAACACCAGTTAAGAATGGTGCTATCAGTAACCAATTGGATGCAATATTTCTTTTTGTTGTCTACTTTGCCTTTGTTCTGTTTATTGTAGACCGCAAATTTTCTTTCGGCTTTAATTTTGGCCTCTATGGGATCTAAAGTATCAACAGGTGCTGTAGCTACAGGCGCAACTGCGCTATCCGTTATTGGTTTTTTAGCCGGAGCTTTTTTTTGTGAAAGGCCAGTAAGCGAACACAAAACAAATATGAATAATATAAATCGCTGCATAGGACGAATATATTAAATTCTATTGGGTTCTAGAAACGGCCTGTTTCAACCAGTCGAACAGCCTTTTCAATCATGATGTCTTCTACCCGGGCATCGTAAGTGGTTTTCATATTGTTGCCAAAGAGTCGGGCAACGGCTTGCCACATACCGGCTTCAAATCCGCCACGCATTTGTTTAACAATATCATAGGTGGTTTTCCCTGTTTCGCGATAAATGAGTTTCATCAATATCCGTCCCTGAGCCACAGAAAGGCCTTTTAATTCTGTTTCAAATTGGGCTCTAAGTTCTTTTTCGCATTTCTTGATATACTTATCGCGCTCTTTTTCGTTGGTAATAGCAGCTAGTTGACGGTCGAATTCTTGCAATTTAGCTGAGGCGAGAATAGCATAGGGGTAAACTTTTTTGACATAGGCACGTGTTCGGGTCCACTGTTCGCGTAGTTTTTGGTCTTTAAACACAAAATCAGTTACCACATCAACATTACCCAGGTTGATATAAGGAAGTGTATCGTTTCCTAGAACAATCGCTTGTAGACGAACACCCTGTGCCGGGGGGGCCATAATGTTTTGAGCCTCTTGTGCCAATGCAGCACGAGATAGGAGGATCGAAAATATGAGAATGCAACGAATCATTGCATGTTTATACCAATTAATACGATAAGGTCACCCAAAAAGTTGGCATTAACCTAACCGAGCGCGCTTCCATTCGCTTTTTTTAACAGCCGTGGCGGTACCGTTCAAGCGTTTTCGGCCTGCAAAAGCAAGGGCGGCAGCAATCGCTGCTACTTCGCTGCCTCCAGGAGACGGTTCACTGAGCATTTCAGGTTTGAAGTGTTTCCCAATAAAGCCGGTGTCAAATTGGCCAGACACAAAGGCTTCGTGTTTCAAGACAAATTTGCAAAACTCCAACGTAGTTTCTACGCCTACAATATTGTAATCGTCTATGGCTCTAATCATGCGGGCAATCGCTTCTGAGCGATCTTTTCCGTGCACAATTAATTTTGAAATCATTGGATCGTAATAAATGGGAATATCCATGCCCTCTTCAAAGCTATCATCGACGCGTACGCCGGGACCAGTAGGAGTGCGGTAAGCCAGCAAGGTGCCGGTATCTGGTAAAAAGTTGTTGATGGGATCTTCAGCACAAACGCGTACCTCCAAAGAGTGACCATTGATTTTTAAATCTTCCTGTGTAAACGTTAATTTTTCGCCACGAGCGACCTTTATTTGTTCTTTCACAAGATCCAAGCCGGTTATCATTTCGGTTACTGGATGCTCTACCTGCAACCGGGTGTTCATTTCCAGGAAGTAGTAGTTCATTTGATCGTCGAGCAAGAATTCAACAGTACCTGCGCCGCTGTATCCGCAAGCCTTGGCTACAGCCACTGCACTTTCGCCCATTCGTTGGCGCAATTCGGGTGTAAGAACACTACTAGGAGCTTCTTCAATTAGTTTTTGGTGACGGCGTTGGATGCTACATTCTCTTTCAAACAAATAAACGCAGTTGCCATGATTATCGGCAAGCACTTGAATTTCGATGTGACGTGGGCCACTGGCATAACGTTCAATGAAAACGGCACCGTCGCCAAATGCCGATTTGGCTTCGCTTACCGCCATTTTCATTTGTTCTTCAATATCTTGTTCGCGTTCAACTAAGCGCATACCCTTGCCACCGCCACCAGCACTGGCCTTGATAAGCAGGGGAAAACCAACTTCCCTTGCCACCTTAATTGCTTCATTGAGATCACTAATAGCCCCGTCAGAACCAGGGATCATCGGCACTTTAAATTTTTTTGCAGTCGCCTTGGCGCTTAGTTTATCACCCATCATGTCCATGCTTTCGGGACTAGGGCCAATAAAGGTGATGCCAGCTTCTCGCACTTTTCTCGCAAAACCGGCGTTTTCACTTAAAAAGCCATAGCCCGGATGAATTCCATCGACACCAAGCTCGCGGCAAACCTCAATAATTTTATCGCCATTGAGGTAAGATTGTGCACTTGGCGGTGGGCCAATGCAAACAGCTTCATCGGCATACCTTACAAATAAGGCACTTTTATCAGCCTCTGAAAATACAGCCACAGTTTTAATGCCCATTTCACGAGCACTGCGCATAACGCGCAACGCAATTTCTCCGCGGTTAGCGATTAAGATTTTTTTCATAACCAGATGATTATACAAGATTACAATAAATACCTTTTAGAAAGAAGCAGATTTTATGATTCTGCAACACATTAAGTTATTAAATTAGGCAGGATGTTTTTTATCCTTTCCAAAATATTGTTGTTTGCCATTGCGCCCATTGTATGGATCGCAGGGTTACTTGTCTATTCTTTCATTACCAAAATAGATACACGCGCCAGAAAGAGTCGTATAGCGGCTTTGGCCATTTTGCTTTTTACCAGTAATGCGTTTATTGTGGATGAATTTTATAGGGCATGGGAGCCGGTAACACCTGATATTGATTTAGACAAAAGTCATTACCAAGCAGCTATTATTTTAGGGGGAATCGGTGAAGTGGATTTGCGTTTAGGAAAAATTAATTTCACCGGTTCTGCCGATCGGCTATTACAAGCTTTACCCCTTTATCAAAAGGGAAGGGTGGATCGATTGGTCTTCACCGGCGGGTCAGGCAGCATTGAATTTCCCGACAAAAAAGAAGGGGTATTTGTTGGCAAGTACCTAAAGGATATTGGTTTTCCTGATGAAGCGGTTATCATCGAAAAGGAAAGCCGCAACACGTATGAGAATGCCATTTTTACTAAGAAAATTCTAGATGATTTAAATATGAAGGGGCCGTTTTTGCTGATTACTTCCGGTTTTCACATGAACAGAGCCCTTGCAATTTTTAAAAAAGCCGGTTACCAACAGGTACAACCCTATGTCACTAACCGGCACAGCGGCAGCAGACGATTTACCCCGGATCATTTGTTGTTGCCCGACCCTGCGGCTTTTGGCGCTTTCCACACGTTGCTGCACGAATGGGTTGGTTACCTCGTGTACAAACTTCGTGGATATGCATAAACTGACTGAAGACCTGCTTCATTTTATTTGGAAACACAAATTATTACAACCTGGGCATCTTGCTACCGTTAGCGGGAAATCACTACGAATACTGCAAACGGGTGAACATAACCTGCATGCAGGTCCCGATTTTTTTAATGCCCGAATCGAATTGAATGGATTTACCTTGGTGGGGAATCTTGAAATTCATATTCGTTCAAGTGATTGGAAGAAACATGGGCATCAATCAGACCCTGCTTACAACCAACTCATCCTCCATGTGGTGTATGAGCACGATGTCACTGTACAGCAAAATGTCGATTATGGGGTGGAGGTTTTAGAACTTAAAAATCATATTGCACCGAGTACGCTCGACCAGTATCAACATCTTGGAAGGAGTGCGGCTGTGATACCTTGTGGCCCACAATTGTATCGCCTCGAACCTTTTCGATTTAATAGTTGGGTAGAACGCATGGCGGTTGAGCGGCTTGAGACGAAAATTAATGCGTTGGAGGAATTGTTTCGCCAATCCAACCATGACTACACGGTCACCTTTTACAAGTGGCTCATGCGGGCATTTGGTTTGCCAGTTAATAAAGTACCGTTCGAAACATTAGCTGCCTCTATGCCATTAACGCTTCTGTTGCGTTATAACGACGATCCAATTCGCGTGGAAGCGCTTTTACTGGGTATGGCGGGGTTGTTGGAAAAAGAGCCAATTGACAAGAAGAGGCGCTTGCTAATTAATGAATTTGCTTTTCTGTCAAGTAAACATCAGTTGATGCCATTGAACGAAGGTATATTTAAGTTTGCCCGAATGCGACCACCTGATTTTCCTGATAAACGCTTGAGGCAGATTACGCAATTAATCTGTTTTCACACCTCGTTTATTACACATCCTCACGAGGTATCGGAAATAAAGGACCTTAAAACTGCCTTGCAATCAATTGGAGCGGGTGAGGGCTTTATCAGCAGAATAATAATCAACGCGTATGTGCCTTGGTTGTTTTTTTATGGCAAACGTTTGATGCATGCCGATTACCAGCAACAAGCCTTGAAGATTCTAGAACAATGTGCGCCCGAAAACAATGCAAAAACACGGTGTTTTACTGGGATGCAGTCGCATGTGGGAAGCGCACTGCAAAGTCAGGGACTTTTACATTTGTATGACAATTATTGCACCCGTAAACGCTGCCTGTTCTGTGGCATTGCGGCCTCTTTGTTAAAGCCGGCCAATCTTTCGCCAAATAACCTGACAGATTCGTAAATTCGCAGCATGGTCAACCGAATTGTTCGCTGGTTTGAATCGCACGCCTTTGGCGTTTGTGCCTGGTGGGGCAGAAAATTGGGTATTAAAAGTACAACGGTTCGTATGTACTTCATCTATTTGTCGTTTTTCACCTTCGGAAGTCCCGTTATACTCTATTTTATCATGGCCTTTGTGCTGGAACACAAGCATTATTTCAAATTGTTTTCCCGCAGGAAACGCCCTTCGGTTTGGGATTTGGACTAATAGTTCGAAAACGGAGCCATTCATAGTCAGAAGTTGGCCAAATCATAAATTCCTATATTAGCACCTTGCTTTTTTTGAAACGCATATTCGGGGCACTTTGGAAGGCATGGCTAATTGTCAGTTTTGTAGTGCCGTTCTTGATTTTATTTCCCCTCTTCTATTTCTTGATGCGCACTAAAAGGGGCGATGCCGTGTTCAAACTAAAGCGCTTTTGGGCACGCATTATTGCTTTGTTAGTAGGACTTTACCCACAAGTAAAATTCAGGCAACACCGCTACAAAATGCCGAATCCCTGTATCATTGTTTGTAACCACACCTCCTATCTCGACATTGTCTTTTCGCCTTTTTTTATCGATCATACCGCTGTTTTTATGGCTAAAGTGGAATTGATGAAAATCCCCCTGTTTGGTGCCTTTTTTAAATATTTTGACATTCCGGTCGACCGCGAAAGTCGCACCGGTTCGCACCGATCGTTTGTAGCGGCCTCACAGAAAATAGACCAGGGTGTCTCTGTAATTATTTATCCCGAAGGCACCATAAGCAATGAGGGTCGGTTAAAGCCATTTAAAAACGGGGCCTTCAAATTGGCCATAGAAAAACAAGTGCCTATTGTGCCCGCTGTGAATTTGAACAATTGGCAATTCCTTCAAAATGGGGGGTTTTTCAAGAGTCATGGCTCTCCAGGTATTCCAAGAATTATTGTTGGACAGCCAATTTATACCACTGGCATGACAGAAGAACATGTTGAGGAACTAAAAGATAAAGTGTTTACCTTTATACACGAAGAATTGAAGGCATATTATGGCACAGACAATTACCAATACCACCGTTGAAGAAATAGCGCATTTAGCGCGTCTTGAGTTCAATGAAACAGCGCGTGCCGAAATTCAAAACGATTTGAATCGGATGTTAGGATTCATTGAGAAACTCAATGAAATTAATACAGATGGGGTAGAACCTTTGATTTATATGACCGATGAGCGCAATGTACTTCGTGCTGATGAGCCGGGGGAAATGGTAAGCCAGGAGGCAGCCCTTAAAAACGCACCACGACGCGATAGCGATTACTTTAAGGTGCCGAAGGTGATTAACCAAAACCGCTAATTAAGCGCCTGCTTTGCGCCGTTGTTGCCAACCGCGCCAAGCTGAAATAATCTGCTTCCTGAAAATAAAGGCAATGGCAATGTAAGGAACTGTCATAAGGTACAAAATACCCGTGTTGAGGTTTTTTGCCATTGAGGACGGGTCGTTTTTTAAATCCGATTCGGCTGCCGATTTACACATAGCACATTGCGCATCCGCATCGAATGATGCAGCCAGCAGTAGCACGACTAAAATAAGGATATGACGCCCCTTCAACTTCATGGTTCAAAGATAGGGATTGATTGCTTATTTTAAACACAGGCTAACGAACATCAGTCTGGCTGTTAAAACACGTTGTTAAAGCCAAATTAGCAGGCGTTTGCGTACATTTGGACTAACGGCCTAAAGCTAAATACCTGGAGACATGAAAAACGAGACTATCATCAAATCCCTTATCACAGGAATTGCGATTCTACTTACCGCAATGGTAATTGGCAGCGCCATTAAAAACCGAAATGTAGCTGAGGACACGATTTCGGTAGTAGGTTTGGGTACCCGTGATTTTGAATCAGATGAGATTTATTGGTCCGGCGGCTACAGCGTAAAAGCAGGAACAGCCAAGGAAGCCTTTGATGCTATCAATCGTGATAAGGAAAAGGTCAAGGCATTTTTTCTTTCTAAAGGCTTTACTGAAGCCGAGTTTAGTTTTTCAGGCGTCAATTTTAGCAAATCTTATCGTAACATTGTTCTTGAGACCAATGGTGAAACAACAAAAACCGAAAGCATTTTTGATGGTTATATTGCCTCTCAAAGTGTGAATTTTAGCAGTAAAAAGAACCCTACGTTAATGAAAAAGATTGAAGAGGTCATTGATAAAACAGCTGAATTAATTAATTCGGGAATAGAATTTGAGGGCAATTCAGTGCAATACCTCTACTCCGATTTACCGAGCTTAAAACACAATTTAATTGAAAATGCCACTAAGGATGCGAATGAACGAGCGATTAAAATAGCCACTACAGCGGATGGACATTTAGGCAAATTAAAAGACGCTTCAATGGGGGTGTTTCAAATAACCGGACAAGGGTCGGTTGAAGAGGATAGTTATGGTGGTAATTTTGACACTTACAGTAAAAAGAAAACAGCTCGAATAACAGTGCGGCTTACCTACAACCTCAATTAAGTCCAGATCTTTTAACTTAAGACACCCCTCCTCCCTCTGAAAGCGAAGGTGGAAAACCCTATTATTTTCTGCTAACAACCCTTGCCGTACTGTGTAAATACGTTAATGTAAGGTTTAAGGTTATTTTCAACTAACCATAACAGTTGCCAAATCTATTATTTACGTCGACAGAACTAGATTTGTGTATAAACTCATTTCATGCAACTCGTTCATCAGGCCAATTTGTTTTTTGCCATTAAAATAATGCATGAAAGTTTTCATCTTGAGCAGAATCAGTTATCTGAAGAAAGTGTTCGATACGATCAAGCTTTGTATCACCTCTGTAAGTATTGTGTCGAAACGGCAAGGTGGCGAAAGGGGGCATTAATCACCAATGATTTGGAAGGCGTTATGTTGCTTTATGAAACTGCGCAATCTGAAATAGCCACGAGGGATTTTTTTCCTGCTGCAGAATTAATAAAAAATGGCAACGGCCTTTTGAAGGCGATAGATTTAATGAAGCACCAACAAGTTGTAAGTGAAATGCGGAAAAAGGGGCGGCATTTGTATTTACAATTGATGGCTGTTTCGCGCCGGCGCAATGGTCTCAAAACAGTTTTAGAAATGAAGGAAGAAGCGTTTAGAAGAAGTAAAATTATGCAACTGCCCTTGCTTACAGAAACTTCGGTACTCAAGAACAAGAAAGTGTACGAACGATTGGGTTTTACAACCTACAACCAATTAGAGATGGAAAGTGGAATTACCGTTTGGTTTATGGAGCGACCACCCGATCCGTTAAACTAATTGCCTTTAAAATCAGCTTTCCGTTTTTCAAGAAAGGCATCGACACCTTCTCTAAAATCGCCGGTGCCGAATGATTTTCCGAACTCTTCAATTTCAACCTCAAAGCCGTTGAGTTTATTATTATAACCAGCATTAATTACCTTAATAGCAGTTTTGATAGCGGTTGGACTTTTAGAGGCAATTTTAGAAGTGATTTCAAGGCATTTATCAATCAGCGCTTCTTGAGTTGTAAGGTGATTGGCGAGCCCCCACTGGTAAGCATCCTGAGCATTCATCATGTCGCCTGTTACAATCATTTCAAACGCCTTGCCTTTTCCAACTAATTGCGCTAAACGTTGTGTTCCGCCATAACCAGGAATTACACCAAGGCTAACTTCTGGCAAACCCATACGTGCATTATCACTAACTACCCGAAGGTGACAAGCCATTGCTAATTCAAGACCTCCCCCAAGAGCGAATCCATTCACAGCAGCAATAATTGGTTTGCTAAAATTCTCAATGAAATTAAATATTTTGAAATGACCAGTTGCACTCAATTGTTTGCCCTGCTCAATAGAGAAATTCGCAAATTCAGCAATATCTGCACCGGCAACAAATGCTTTGTTACCCGAACCAGTAATTATCACTGAACGAATTTCACCATGGTTCTCAGCTTCTGCTAACGTCTCATGGAGCTCTTCAATGGTTTGCTTGTTAAGAGCATTTAATTTATCGGGACGGTTAATGGTTATGATTAACACCCCGTTCTTTACTTCACTTAATACAAATTCGCTAGTAGCCACCATGTTCATTTTTTAAACTTGACAAATATAAATCAATTGAGAAGTGGGGCACTAAAAGTTTTACACCGATGGTGAAAAAACACGAAATGAATTGAAAATAAACGAGTTGGAGGTGGTGATAAAAATCAGTGACTCTCTAATTCCAACATTTGTCGGTCAATCATCTTGAACATACGGTCAAAAAACTGAAACCGTTGTTTTTCAGCTACACCACTAATGAGGGTGCTTTTTTTAATCAAATTTTTTATCCAATGACTTGTTTCCTCGCAAAATGCCTCGTTGCTCGTATTGAGCGAGTTCATGGTGTTGAATGTAATATAGGATTGACGCGTATCGCCTATTTTCACTAAAATACAATTCGTCCCTAGCATAACATCGCTATAATAAAGACTGTAGGTAGGTTGTTTATCGCTTATTTGCTTAATACCGCTGGTGGCATTTTGATAAACCATGTCAACCATTTCACGATAATCCCTAGTTAATGCTAAAGCTTGCTCGTTGGTGAGAAGGCCACTATCAAGACAAAATTTTATTTGCCGTAAGCCAGTTTGAATCGTCTCATTGCTCCATATTTCTGTCACGGGAATATTTAGGTATTCCTTGAATGACAAATGAGCATCTTCAATCATTTCATCGGGAATTAGGTTCCATTCAAATTTAACATTTTGGTATTCTGGCATATTGAGTACACCTCTTTGCCAATAATATAATTTGAAAGCAGTAAGGCGTTTGCTATAGAAGGAATAAAACATTGGCATTTCTTCTGCAACATAGTAAATGTGACCTTTCCCGGAGGCATCAATAGCCCGAAGGTGTGTGATTAACCGTTTCAAATAGGCTTCAAAGTTTGAACGCTCTTCGGTAAGTCGCGTGTAATTGAAGGTTACATTGTTGTTATTGCTACCAAAAACGGCATCCACACTAATGTTGTATTTACTACAGATTTTATGTGTTTCGTTAAGTGTTAATTCTGTTTCCCCACGAATCCTTCTATAAGCACTATCTGTACTAATGTTTAACAAATCTGCGAGCTCTTCAGCTAACCCCATACCGGCAGGAATTGCTGATTTTAAGTACTCAAACAACACGCCTTGAACGCCAAGGGCTTTTTCAGATTTAATAGTGGGTTTACTCACAACAATAGAGGTAAATGTAAAAAATGTAATCTTCTTATCAAAAGGAGTCCGAATGGCAGTGCAAAGAATCAGGGTAAACCTTTGATTTTTTTAAACCGCTATGTTAATTACCGCAGCTGCAGCCATGGTGAAACACGATTGCAATAAGTAACCTCCCGTAGGGGCATCGTAAGCCAACATTTCACCAATAGCATATGCCTTATCAAAACGCTTCATTTTGAAATGGGCGTCTATTTCGGAAAGGGCCAATCCACCAGCAACCGATATGGCATCATCTATTGCGCCAGTCCCTGTAATTCGTAGAGGTAAATGCTTAAGATATTGTGCAACGACAGCTGGTTTTTCAAAATCGTCTTTAGAAACAACCGCTTTTAGTAAGGCTAACTGTGTGCGTGTAATAAGTTGAAGTAGTTGTTTTGACAAAGCATCTTGACCCTTGATCTTGTTTAAAACCTTATCTACTGATAATTGGGGAAAGAAGTCAAGTTCAATGATTGCTTCTCCAGTAGCAAGTTGTTGGCGAATAATGGGACTCAAGGGATACACACCACTGCCTTCAATGCCCGCTTTTGTGACAATGACCTCGCCTAATGTGGAGCGGTTACCGCAAGAAAATGCCGCATTCTTTATTGGTTTTCCTTCATGTGCTTGGATAAAGGCAGTTGGCCAATTGACTAAAAATTGACAATTACTAGCGGCGAAATCTTCGGTTTCACAACCAGCATCACGAAAAATGGAGAGCCATTTTCCTGTGCTTCCAGTTACTTGCCAGCTGGCGCCACCAAGCGCGTACACAATAGTTCCTTCCACTTTAACAAGTCCTTCAGGCGATTTGAGTACGCAACCATTCTTCGAAACGCTTTCAAGCGCGTGTTTAAATTTGAATTCTGCCCCGCCTTCTTCTGCTTTGCGAATTAATAGCGAAAGCAGTTCAATTGGTTTGTATTTTTTTTCAGGAAACACACGGCCGCTAGAACCAATGAAGAGATCTATTCCCAATTTTTCGAGCCATACCATGAAGGCCTTGTTATCAACTACCGCAAAGGCAGGGGCCATGAATTCCGAAGGAGTATAGCGTTGAATAAAGTGGTGGGCGTCTTCGCTATGCGTGAGATTGAGTCCGCCGCCTCCAGCCACCAGAAACTTCCGCCCTGCAGCCGTATTAGCGTCATAAATTGTTGATTTTATGCCCTTTTCGGCCAACAGTACAGCAAGAAATAAGCCGGCTGCACCTGCCCCTATGATGTTAACTTTTGCCGCCATGTATTTACAAATTTAACAGAAGTATTGGTGGTGAGAGTCAAAATGAAAATTGATACCTTTATAAGTTGTATGCAGCATATTAAAAATTACATCAATGGTCAGTTGGTTGAACCAGTTTCTGGTGCTTGGATCGACAATTATCAACCGGCAACTGGTAAAGTTTACTCCTATATTCCTGATTCGGATGAAAGAGATATAGCTGAAGCTTATCAAGCAGCGAAGGCGGCCTTTCCGAGTTGGAGCACGCTATCGAAAGAGAAACGCTCAGCCTATCTCGTTAAAATTGCAACGCTAATAGAACAGAATCTAACGCGATTAGCTATCGCTGAAAGTACTGATAATGGTAAACCCTTGAAATTGGCTAAGACGGTTGATATACCAAGAGCTGCAGCTAATTTTCATTTTTATGGTACGGCTATTCTTCATTTCGCTTCGCAGGCGCATACCATGGAGGATACTGCAGTGAATTATACAGTGCGTCAGCCTGCGGGTATTGCAGGTTGCATCTCACCTTGGAATTTACCGCTGTACCTTTTTAGCTGGAAGATTGCACCAGCACTGGCTGCAGGATGCACTGTGGTTGCAAAGCCCTCTGAAGTTACGCCTATGACGGCGTTCTTGTTATCTGAAATTTGTATTGAAGCGGGATTGCCAGCAGGTGTGTTAAATATTGTGCATGGATTAGGAGGAAAAGTTGGAAATGCAATTGTGAGTCACCCTGATATTCCCCTTATTTCTTTTACTGGTGGCACGGTCACCGGTAAACACATTGCCTCCATTGCTGCGCCAATGTTTAAAAAACTTTCTTTGGAATTAGGGGGGAAAAATCCGAACGTGATATTTGCAGATTGCGATTATGAAAAAATGATGAGCACCACGATGCTGTCGTCGTTTTCGAATCAAGGACAAATTTGTTTGTGTGGATCGCGGATTTTAGTTCAACGACCGATCTACGAAAAATTCAAAGCTGATTTTGTGACACGAACAAAAGCCTTGGTGGTGGGAGATCCTATGGACGAGTCGACAAAAATTGGCGCAGTGGTGTCTAAACCACACATGGATAAAATCTTGAGTTATATCGCACTGGCGAAACAAGAAGGAGGGACCGTTCTTTGTGGTGGTGTAACAGTAAAAAAAGAAGAAGACTTAAAGGGCGGGTATTATTTAGAACCGGCGATAATTGAGGGGCTGGATATGAGCTGTAGAACCAATCAAGAAGAAATCTTTGGTCCCGTTGTAACCATTATGCCATTCGATACGGAAGAAGAAGCCGTGTCATTGGCTAATGCAACCGTATATGGTTTGGCGAGTACAGTTTGGACGAGTGACCTTACACGTGCTCACCGTGTGGCTTCAAGAATTCATGCGGGCATCGTTTGGGTGAATTGTTGGTTGCTTCGCGACTTGCGTACCCCGTTTGGAGGCGTTAAGGCGAGTGGTGTTGGCAGAGAAGGTGGGTTTGAAGCGCTTGATTTTTTCACTGAACCTAAAAACGTTTGTATTAAGCTCTAAACTTGAGCACTTATTACGAAATACTTGGACTTAAGTCGACAGCCTCCTCAATTGAAATAAAGGAAGCTTTTAGAACGCTTGCCAAGAAATACCATCCCGATCGTAATCCTGCGGGAAAGGAGCAGTTTACTATTATTGCTCAGGCTTACGAGGTATTAAGTGACCCCGATTTACGCGCTGCTTACGATATTCGTTTAAAGTATACGGCCCAGTTATCATCAACTCAACAAAAAACGCAACCGGGTAGCAAGGAGTGGCGTTTTGATGAACGGGAAATGCGACGCAGAAAGTATTATGATGAACACATTCGCCGATATGAAAAGACAAGTGCCCGTCGCAATTCTTCTCCTCCTCGTGTAGCTTATAATGAATACCGTTACTGGATGTTTGCAACGCCCTTGGCTGTTGCCTTATTTTTATTGATTATGCATTGGGCTGGCCCTACTATTTCTACGCCAACTGCGGCAGTGAAACGCGTACAGACCACTTTACAAGCGCCTAATGAATTGATGTTGCCTGGCTTAAGTCCGTATAAAGCGCACTTCGGTAAGGAGGTATTTGAGCGCCCTGGCAATAAAGTACAAGTTATAAATGCAAGTGGACATGATGCGTTGATTTGTTTATTTGACACATCGGCGTTTTTGCGAAGTTTCTTTCTTGCTAGTGATTTTTCTGCTGCTATTACTCAATTACCAAACGCAAAACTTGAAGTTCGGTTTGCACTCGGAACAGATTTCGATCCGGATGCGATAACGAGTATCGATGGGGTTTTTGGAAACTTTAAAAAGCACAGTGGCTATTTCATTTCACCGGCTTATTTGGCGCTACGCGACAGTTTAACCATCACATTAACGTCAGAAGCATCTGGCGTCTACGAACGAGTAACTGCGGGGCAGTTTTTTAAAAAAGCAACATTATGATAAGAAAAATAGAACATTTGGGTATTGCTGTTTCTGATATGGAAAAGGCCAATCGGTTATTTTCATTGTTGCTAAATACTCAACCATACAAAGCAGAGTCAGTTGAAAGCGAACAGGTGAACACCTCTTTTTTTATGTTAGGTGAAACCAAGGTTGAATTGTTGTCCGCCACCGGTGAAGCTAGTGCGATTGCTAAGTATATTGCAAAAAAGGGAGAGGGGATACATCACATTGCCTTGGATGTGGATGATATTGATTTTGAAATTAACCGCCTTAAAGCTGCTGGCTTTGAAGTAATCAATGCTATGCCGAAGGATGGTGCTGATAATAAAAGAATTTGTTTTCTACACCCTAAAAGCACGGGAGGGGTGTTGGTTGAATTGTGTGAAGAAAAAAAATAATTATGACAGATATTACAATAAAAGTGATTGACCATGCAGGTAATGAAACTGAGTTAACTGCTCCGACCGACATGGGATTGAGTTTAATGGAGTTTTTAAAAGGCAATGAATACGACATACTAGCCACCTGTGGGGGTATGGCGCTTTGCGCAACTTGCCACGTTGAGGTTGTTGATGGATTCGACAAACTCAATGAGCCGTCGGGTGACGAATACGCGATGCTTGATACCTTGCCAAATATTACACCAACATCACGATTAGCCTGCCAATTGCACCTTGCAGATAATATGCACGAAATTAAGGTACGACTGAAAGGCGACGGGCATTCGTAATTAAAAGTCGTTTCGCTGATTCCAAATGCTAGAACTTAAATTTTTGGTGAACGCGAAGGTGATGAAAACGGTGACGCCGAGGTTGAAGATAAGTAAATGGAAGAAAGCCGCCACTCGGTAACCACTCCAGTAGGTAGCAGTATCATCCAATGTAATTACTTCTGTAGGTAGACAGAGTGTTAGACACAAAGTAAGGGCTACCACGCTCATGAATAGGTATTCAAAATCGCGCAATAGAAAGTTCCTGAGTGTTCGCCATTTACTCAAAGGCTCGCCCCAGCGGTGAATTAAGAGGTAGTTACCATAAACGGTTTTTGCGAACAACAAGGCTTCTTCTGAGCTTTTATTCTTGAAATGACTATCTGTTGTAAGCACATAAAAATGCCGAAGGTCCTTTCGGTAAGTGCGATTGTATTCCTTAATCTTAAGAATGGCTTCGTATGGGAATTCTGGTTGAAAGTGTTTACTCTCCAAAAACTTTAAGCGGTAACGAATGGCAATGGCTTTGATGTGACTTTGTGAAAATAGAGGACTAGAATCTTCTTGGTCCTCATCAGCAAATTCGAATGATTCTTGGTACTGCTTTAAATTAGCCAGGATTTTTTTATCATCGAACAAATCTTGTCGAAGTATTTTTTTTGTTTCATCGATCAATGCCTCTTCGGGAGTAGCTGTCTTTTTTTTATGCTCCTGAAGTGCTGTTAAAACGGGTGGCTGGTTAAATAGGCTCATAAGAAAAACATGATAAATTGCGCAAGAATTGATTTTAGCTGGTACTTCCTTTTATTAAATCCACTGGTTCGAGAGGCGGCCACTGAATTGTGAATCCAACGGATAGCGAACTGGTAATAACGACGACTGTGGGTGCGCTTGAAATCATAATCCCTGTCCGTTGCCTTCAAGGGGTCTTTTGTAACTACTAATTGGCCCTTTATTTCTTCATAAAGAGGTGTTCCTGCAATGGGATAAGCGGTGGTGATGGTGTAAAAATCGGGACGGCTTATCATCAAATGATTAATTGTTTCGGCAAGATGTTTACGTGTTTCACCGGGATAGCCAACCATAATAAATGTTCCTGCCTCCATTCCCGCTTCACGCGTTGCGATAATCATTTCGCGGACTTTTACAGCATCAACCCTTCTATCCATTGCGTCAATGATTTCCTGCGCCCCACTTTCAGCCCCTATCCAAATGCGATAGCAACCACTTTCTTTTAGCAGTTGAATAACTTCGTTATTCATTCGGTCAGCTCGGGTTATAATTTCATATGCAACCTTTAGGTTGCACCTCATCACCTCTGCATGAAATTCTGATAGCCATTTGTGACTTATTGTGAATACATCATCTACGAACCAAAACAAATCGGGCTGATAGGTGGTTTGTAAATGAGACAACTCGGCCACCACTGCAGCAGGCGAACGCCTGCGGTATGTGCCGCCGTAAACAGCTCTGCTGCACCATTTGCATGTATATGGACAACCTCGCATTGTGCTAATTGAAATGGAGGAATACCCGTGGTGAGTTTTCCACGCAGTTAAATATTTTTGCAAATCAACTTTATCACGAGCTGGTAATGGCAGTACATCCAATTGTTTTATGAGCGGCCGCTCTATGTTTTCATTTAATTGGCCATTGCGGAATACAATTGTGCCAGCTATAAAATCAGGAACAGTGCTGTTACTTTGTAAGTACTGAACAAGTTCAAGAAAGGTTTCTTCGCCTTCACCCACCACCAACACATCGGCGCCGTTGCTTAAGTAGAGACGTGCATTATGGCGCGTGTCGGGGCCTCCTAAAATGATTTTTGTACCGCTTAATTCTGGGGTGTTACGAATAAGTTGAATGAGTTCAAAGAGTATTGGTCGGGTCATTAAATTGGCATACATGCCTATAACCCGTGGTCTCTTTTCCTTTAGAAACAAAAGCCATTCTGTTTTATTTAAAAAGGTGCTATCAAGCACGTCGCAATATACATGGTGCTGTTCGAGGTATGCCGCTATTCCTAATATACCTAATGGTACATAAGGTTTCATAATGAGCCGCTCCTTGGGGTCCTCATTCAAAAAATAGGCATGTGTTAAAACAACGTTCATTTGTGTTTTACATCAAACAATTTAAATGCGGGTGAAAAGGCAATGCACCAACAAATATATTCAGCAATATTCGTAATAAAACTTCCGGTAAATTGGTAAATAAATATAAAGAAGAACAGCAGCAGACGATAATAATTGCGGTACACAGTGGTTTTGAAGAACAAGAAAACTTCTAAGCCAATTCGAATCACAACGCCAACAATTCCGAATATGGCCAGCGTTTCTCCCATCGCATTTGGTATGTCGTACCGGGGAAATTCGCCCCAATATTTAAAATGCTTGTGAACGACTTCAATGGTAAGGTGTTTTACTTGTCCTAATCCCCCGCCGAACCAAGAATCTTTCATTTCAGCAATAAGCCAGGCCATTTTAAAGGAGTCGGATGTCCTACCATTAGCACTCGTGTCCTTTCCTTCGAGAATATTGTTAATTCTTATAACAACGATGTTTTCGGGGAATTGCATTAACAGCCAGAAGCCTAAGCAACTCAATAAAACGGCACCGATGAACATACTGCGTGCAATGGGACTTTTGAAAATGGTACGCAACCAAATAAGGCAAACGAAAAGGGCAGAAAGGAGTAGGGCACTAATAACCCCGAATGAAAGCGACAACAACAAGGGGACTGTACATAGGGCAAGAGTAAGTGCGCGGTGTTTTTGACCTTTAAACACGACTAGTTCCAATAGGAAATAACTAAAAACAGGCGTCAAAAGCAGGGAGTAATAGGATGCTTCGTAGGTAAACAAGGCAAGCCGAGGCACTTCGTGTGTTCCGCCAGTTATTTTTTTAACGTACCAAAAGTACTCCTGATAAGGCTTAGGGAAAAAGAAAAAGGGCAAAGCCACTAGAACCAATAATCCATTCAATAAAAGCACCTGTCCCATTATTTTTTCAGGCGATTCAATATCACAGATAAAATGGTAGATGGCGATGGTACTCAAGTAGGTGAGAACAAAGAGCAGGTTAGAAGCTAGAAATGAATCTAACACAACTCCTTGGTAGAGGTGAACCAGGTCGTAAGGAATTAAAAAGAGCAAGAACCACTGCAGCCAAGTATTTTTCCCTCGTTTAAATGTTTTAAAGTAAAATAAGGGACTTAAGATTTGACTGTACAATAGTCCTTTCGGAAGAAAAACACTGTTAAAGAAAAACACCAAATGGGCCAGTAACGTATACTTACCCACGGTTTTCTTTTCTGAATCCGAGGAGTTTAAGAGTATATGGGGTGGCCGGGTCTGCATAAATCACTTTAGCTACATACAGTAGCACTGCTATTACAACCAATTGAATTGGAATACTTGCAATATAGCACAAAGTACAAATCAAAAGTGCAGGAAGTACAACCAAAATGGTTTGCGCTGGTTGAATGTTTGTCAAAAGTGTTTTATGAAAGAAATAATATTGAAAGGGGATGTTCACCAAGCTAGTAATGATGAGGGCAGGTAAAACACCGTTGATGCCATTTATCCAATAGCCAACAAGCATGCCGGCTATATGCATTGTTCTGATGACCAATTCAAATAACGAGTTTAGACGGATGTGATGTGTGCCATTTAAAAAATGAAAAGGCACGATTATGAGTAGCATAACAGCTTCGAAGGCAAGGTAAAGCTTTATGTAGCCAATACTTGATAGATACAAGGCATCACCTAGCCAAAGTTGAAAGATGGCGTCGCCGGCAACAATGAGCGTTGTAATTATTAGCCAACCAGGTAGGGCAATTAAAGCCCGAGCACCAAAGTACATAGGCGAAATATCTGATTGTGCCGCCATTTTAAATGACACCCGCGGGAAGGCAAAGCCACCTAAGGCCAAAAAAATAGTGTGTATTTGCGTTGCTACAGTTGAAGCAATAGAGTAATAACCAAATACAACCGTGTTGCTGAGTGATGCAACCAATAACTTGTCTGATAGAAAACCACCAAGACTAATACATCCTTGCAACCAGTACCAAAAGCCGTTCATTAAACGTTTCCGCTCCCTTAGCAATAAAGAAAACGATGGTCGAGGAAGTAACGATCGATTAAAGCGGTAGAGGGTTATTAGTTCAAAAAACAAAACAAGACTCATGGTGCCAACAGATGAGAGCAAGATGGTAATTAGGCCATAACCCTTCAGAGCCAATCCAATGTTCACAAGCAAAACGGTCACTTTGGAGAGTGTGTTAAGCCGCGCTGCAATATCAAAGCGTTCGAAGCCTTTAAAGATGGATATAAAAGAAACTTCTATAAATTTTAACCCCGCCAATACACACGCCAACAACACGATTTGGTCTTCATTTCCCGATGGAGTAGGGTGATCAAAAAAACTGATAAAGTGAAAGCCAGAAAGCAGCCAACCAATTAGTACCGACACCACCATTAGTGCTGCGGCTAAGGAAAAGTTGTAACGAACGACTTCAGCAATTTCCCGTTCTGATTGTTCTGCTCTGAATTTTGAAATAAGTCGTATGTTGGTTTCAGCTAAACCGGGATTAAAGAAATTTAAGGCCAGTGTAATATTGCTTACCAACATCCACAACCCGTATTCTGAAATCCCAAGTTGACGGGTGAACAATGGAGTAGCCAATATCATCAAAGCCGGATACAAGCTTAGATCTAAAAAGGTCCAAACCGAATTTCTAAAAAATTGCCTGGGAGAAAGGCTCATTCGGCGAATGTAATTCAATTTTAAATTGGTTCGGCAAAAGGAGTGGGTACAAATGACTACCTTTTTTTTAATACTTTCGTGCTATGAGTCACCCTAAAACTTTACATAATGACCCCATTGATGTTGGAAATTTCTTAAGTCGTCTAAGGGCCATTGTACTTGCCCCTGTTCGCTTGGTAATTCAATACAAAGGCATTGTGACCACCCACATTTTAGTATGCTTGCTTCTAGCGATTGTGCTGCGTTTCGCTGTTCCTCCGGTTTACAGGGCAACATTTATTATTAGGCCTAGCGATCCAAAAGAGCGGTTTCATTTGCGCATTATTGGCGACTTAGCCAAACTTGCAAAAGAAAAGAATTACCTCCAGCTTTCAGAAACGTTGAAAATTGATGCTGCAATAGCTAGTGAATTACAAGCCATTGAGCTCTACAATCCATCTTTTAAACAATCGCCCGACTCAATTAATTTTACAGAGGTAGGTTTAATAATGGCGACAAATAGTCACTTTCTGGTGATTCAAAATGCGTTACTCGACCATCTTCATAGCAATCCGTATTTCAAAAAAATAAAGGAAGTTCAGATGCGGCAAATCGAATTAACAGAAAATCGAATAAAAGAAGATTTGTTGGAACTGGACACGTTAAAACAACTTCAGCAAAACGCCATAAGACACTCGGTAACCTCCAATCAGGTAGCTATTGCAGAGCTCCTCGATCCGGTTGCAGCCTACACCTTGGCGATTGACCGTGTTTATAAACAAGGGTCGATTGAAGGTCAAAAGGCTTTTCTTGACAATTTTCAATTAATTAAATCTGCTACGGCCTTCGATCGACCTGCCTTCCCGCCTCGATTGCTCCTTTTAATTGTTCTGGCTTTTGGAGTCGGAATTGTAACCGGACTGCTTCACGTTGTTTTGAAGTATGGAAGGTGACAAACGCCATATGGTTGTTGTTACACCGGGCTTTCCTCACCATGAATCTGATACAACTTGCCTGCCATTTTTGCAAGACCTGATTAATGGGTTGAAAGCGAACTGGATGATCTCCATTATCACTGAAGACTATCCAGTAAGGGCAGCGTATGAATGGCATGGATTACCAGTACATACTTTAAGAAATTCTCAGGTTGTCGGTAAAGTAAGCGCACGGTTCAAAGTGGCATCAACCCTTCAGCACATTCACGAAAATAAACGTATTGATCTTGTTCAGGTATTCTGGTACAACTGGGCTGCGTTGAAGGCGAACAGCTGGTGTATAAAGAATAACATCCACATGGTTCTCACATTTGCAGGTAGGGAGCCATTGTTGCCATCTTTGTGGGTAAAGCGATTCCATGCTTTGAGGGCCTATACGATTGCTGTAAGTGAATTTCAGAAGGAACACCTTACACAGTCAGGTTATTGTGTTGATCAGGTTATTGAGTGGAGCGTACCATCACAACCAGCCTCCAAAAGCAAGGAAATTGATTTGTTATGGTGTGGTTCCATGTTGCCTGTAAAACGTCCAGAATGGTTTCTCCAAATAGTAGAAAAATTACGCCACACTGGCTGGAAGGGTAAGGCGGTTATGATAGGTGAAGACCAAGATTTAAAATGGAGAAAGGAAGTTGAACGAAGAGGATTAGAAACAGTAATTGAGTGCACAGGTTTAGTGCCCCTTCAGCAAGTGTATTATTACATGCAACGTTCTAAAGTTTTTGTGCATACCGCTGCATATGAGGCCTACGGGAGGGTATTAGCGGAAGCGCTTGCCAATAAATGTGTCATCGTTTCGACCCCTGTTGGATTAGCCTATGACCATTCTGCAATTTACACCGCGTCTTCGGTTAACGGACTTGTTGAAGGATGTTTAGAAGTACTACAGGGCAGGCTTCAACCTTCGCCAATTGAAAGAGGTAGTATGCCTGAAGAACAGTACAACACGTTATACAAACGCCTCCTCTAAAATTTCTTCGTAACGTGTTTTAATTGCTTTGAAGGATAAATCTTCTTCAAAAATAGAAAGGGCCTTACTTCTTTTAGATAACCATTCTTCTTCTGTCAAATTGGAAATTATTTCAAATAGCTGCATGTATTGAGAGGGTTCATACAAGAAGCCACCTTCGCCGTTGCGGGTCATTTTTTTAAACGAAGGGATATTAGTGAGTATGGGCACGCATCCACAAGCCATGGCCTCACAAGCAGCGACCCCACTTCCTTCATAATGAGATGCGGCTATGAAGAGATGACTCTCACGGTACATATTTTCTAACTGCTTGTGCGTTTTATGTCCCCTTAAGGTTATGTAAGATGAAAGTCCAAGTTCTTGAATGGTTTTCAGTACAATCGGCTCTAATCGTCCAGAGGAGTATACCATTTGTAAATGCATCTCTACACCTCTTGTCTTTAATAAGGCAACCGCTCTAATAACAGTTAAAGGGTCCTTGTTGTGATCTAACCGACCGACCCAAAGGCATTTCCATTTTCCTTTAAAATGGAGGGGGCTTGTAGGTTTAAAATTAGTAGAACACTCCATCACCTCCTTAATGTTACCAGGGGTTAGTACCCTTCGAGAATAAAAAGTACGGGCTTGATCTTCAGAAACAAATAATGCCTTTAAGTTATAAAAGGCTTTTCGTTGTAGGCTTCTTTTTAAGGGATGTTTTGCAGGTCGTTCAGCATGATGCAATACCACCAGCCGCGAAGGCGAATGGAATAATTTGAGAAATAAAACATGCAAGGGCGTGTGAAACCCATGAATTAAGAAAACAGCTTCCTTGTTACGGTAATAATTAACTAGTTTGAAAAGCGCCACTGGTGAATGTAAATTGGCATAATGCCATTTGATACCATGGTCGTAAAACTCGCCTTCAAACGTTGCATTGTTACACACGTGCACGTCGTATTTTTCAGTTAGCGGCAAATAATGACCGAAAGAAACGTGCAGGAATTTATTTAAAAACTCCTTGTGTGATTCGTACGCTTTGGTACGACTGAAACTTACAGAAATAATATGCTTCATAAGTTCTGGGGGCTGAAAGATAAAAAAATAAGGTGCTGCAACGGCTGAAATTTTCTTTTTCCTGTTAAATCTAATATTGCAGCGATTATATCAGCGTTTTCACTGATTGTTGAATTGGCAGGGAATTTTAGATTTATGCCGAGCGCAACGTCCTATTTTCTACCTTTATCAAAGGTGAAGAAAGCAGTCATTTTTAATCCGCTTAGCACGCGACACAAGCCAAGAATTCCAAATTCTCTTTTGGCGGTGGCGGCTAGCATCCACGGGTCACATGAATATGTGATGGTGGATGGTAATTTAGAGAATGACCCTCTCTCTACTATCACTGCATATTTCGAATCGGGCCAATTCGCTTATTTCGCTGTGACGGTAATGCCGGGACCTGCGTTAAAACAAGCAATCCCGTTTTCGGAATTCATCAAAAAGAAATTTCCTCAGACAACAGTTATTTGGGGTGGCTATTTCCCCTCCAACCATCCGGCTGTGTGCTTAAAAAGTGGGTATGTCGACTATATTGTGAATGGCCCTGGGGATAAGGCATTCCCACAATTACTATCGGCATTGAATAATGGGTTATCATTAGAGGGCATTCCAAATTTGATTCGGCTCGGTAACAACCAACAAATCGTTAAGCACAAAACGGATGAGTTGTACGATCAGGATGCGCTTCCAGATTTGCCTTACGCCTATTTGAATTCATTTTATCCGCTCACTAAGTACCTTCCAAAAACCTACTTGGGTCAACGCACATTATCTTACCATTCAAGCATGGGCTGCCCTTTTACGTGTTCGTTCTGTGCAGTAGTGCCTATTTATAAGGCGCGGTGGAAGGGCCAATCGGCTCAACGTATTTTCAACGCCATTCTCCCATTAATTAAAGAATATAAAGCCGATGCGCTTGAGTTTCATGACAATAACTTTTTTGTTTCAGAAAAACGGACTGCTGAATTCGCTCGTCTTATAGCGCCACTCAAAATTAAATGGTGGGGAGAAGCGCGTATCGATACCATGGATAAGTACAGTGATGCTACACTCGCCTTGTTGCGTGATTCGGGTTGTAAAATGATTTTTTTTGGTGCAGAAAGCGGAAACGATGCTGTTTTAAAAGAAATGGATAAGGGAGGTACCCAAACGGCAAAACAAATTCTTTCTTTCGCGGCACGATTAAAAAGATTCAATATTGTGCCTGAATATTCTTTCGTGCTTGGCACACCTGCTTCGAGTGAAAAGGAGGTTTGGAAAAATATTCTACACGATATCGCTTTTATTCGTGAGGTTAAAAAGGCAAACCCAGATACTGAAATCATTATTTATACCTATAGCCCGGTTCCAACTGAAGGCTCTGAAATGTACAAGCAAGTACAATCGGCAGGATTTAAGTACCCTGAGAAATTAGCTGATTGGATTTCGCCTTCTTGGGAGAAATTTGATCTGCGGAAAAACCCGCTTACGCCCTGGCTCACGCCTCAAATGATTGATCGAATTAAAAATTTTGAAACGGTACTTAATGGCTATTATCCTACAGTTTCAGATGTGCGAATGACTAAGTCGCAAAAGTCCCTCATCAAAAAAATTAGTTCAGCAAGGTATCAATTCGGAATCTATCATTTGCCCTATGAAATTAAGGTCTTTCAAAAACTTTGGAAGTACCGCCAACCCGAAATCGAAGGATTTTAATGAGCACTGTAATAGATAAATGGCTCACAACTCGTTTATTGAAACCGCTTATTGCTTGGTATCTGAAACGCGACCGCTGGTACCAACACCCTCAACTCAATCAGGCAATGCTTATTAAAGCTGGTGTTTTTCACCCTCGATTTTTTTTCTCCTCTGAGTTTTTTGCTGGGTTTGCTCTGCGATGTCATGTCAAAGGTAAATTGGTTTGTGAAATGGGCGCAGGATCGGGATTGTTAAGTTTTTTACTCTTGCAACAAGGGGCTATGGTTACTAGTGTTGATTTATCGCAACGGGCAATTGAAGGTCTTTTGTATAATAAACAACATATAAAAACGGCAACGGAGCTCAACGTTATAATGTCCGACGTTTTTGAAAAAGTGCCGCAAACGCGTTTTGATTTCATCTTTGTGAATCCGCCTTATTTTTTCAAGTCACCGCAAATAGATGCTCAATTAGCGTGGTACGCAGGTTCTGACGGCCGTTTTTTTATCCGATTTTTCGACCAATTGAAACATTTTGTTAAACCTTCAACGGAGGTGTACATGGTGTTGGCAGATAATTGTGACTTACAAGCTATTCAACGCCTGGCCGCAATTCACAATTGGGAGCTAAAAGAGGTATATTCTTCTAAAATTCGTTGGGAAATTAACTCTATATTTCACGTTTTACCTCGATGAGCACCTCGGGCGCCATAACTTCAACTATTACTTCACTTCAGTACGCGGTGTATAAATGCCTGTGTTATTACGACATTTTTAATTACCCATTACTTGCTGCTGAAATAGAAGCCAACTTGTCGGTTGTGGCAGAAACGAATGAGGTGATACAAGCAATAGCTGAACTGGTTGAACAGGGAGTTATTTTTACCAAGACCGGCTATTATTTTCTTAGTAAGGATGGCGATGAACTAATTGCCAAAAGAATCAGAAACGAGGCGCGGTATCAAAAACATGAAAAGCGAATAAAACGTGCTGGTAAATGGATTGCGCGATTTCCGTTCGTTAAAGGGGTAGCCATTTCAGGGTCTTGTGCTAAAGGCATTTTTCCTGAAGATGGTGACGCTGATTTTTTTATTATTACCGCACCTAACCGTGTGTGGATTTGTAGAAGCTGCCTTATTCTTTATAAAAAGGTGTTCTTATTCAACTCGAAGAAGTTCTTTTGCGTGAATTATTTTATTGACGAAAACAACTTAGCTATTCCCGATCACAATGAATTCGTGGCCCATGAAATACGTCATTTGAGGCCGCTAGTTAATTCAGAATTACACCAACGATTCCTTTCAAATAATGAATGGACGACGAAGTTTTTACCTAATAAGAAAAGTTACGATACGTCGCTTCTAACGACAAGCCCTAAATTCAGACCCCTGGTATATTTAATGGAAGTGGTTTTAAATGGTAAGTTAGGGGCCTGGTTAGATAATGTATTATTTCGATGGACACTCCAAGTATGGAAACGAAAGTTTACAGATTTTAATGTAGACGATTTTGATTTAAATCTTCGCAGCAAGAAACATGTTTCGAAACATCACCCGCGTGGTTTTCAAAACAAGGTCTTGACTGAATTGCGCATAAAGTTGCAGCGGCTCAATGTTTTTGTAGAATGAAGGTGCTCTTCACACATTCGTACTTCCTTCAACGCGATAGTAAGCAATGGCGGGCACAAATGCCGTATCCACCCTTAGGCACCCTCTATGCTGCTTCAGCAGTGCGTGATAAGGGGTATGAGGTGTCATTCTTCGATGTGCAATTTTGTAACCAACCAGCCGAAATAGATAATGAATTGCAAGGCTTTCGACCTGATGCCTTTGTTATATGTGATGATAGCTTCAACTATCTGAGTAAAATGTGCCTAACCAATATGCGTGAGGCGGCATTTGAAATGATACAATTAGCAAAACAATTGGGCTGTAAAGTACTAGTGGCTTCTTCTGATGCAACCGATCATGCAAAGGCCTACCTTGATAACGGGGCAGATGCTGTAGTAATTGGCGAAGCAGAAGACACCTTGATAGAGTGGTTGCAAAATCATGCTGAGAATAGTAAAGTAATAGCTGGACTTTGTTACTATGACCAAGGTGAATTCATTCAAACAGCACCGCGTAAGGTAAAAAAGGAGTTAGATGAATGGCCAATGCCGGCATGGGACTTGCTTGATTTTAATGCCTATCGTGAAATGTGGATGTCAGCGCATGGGCATGCTTCTATTAATCTCGTGACCACCAGGGGTTGCCCATACAAATGTAACTGGTGCGCAAAACCCGTTTACGGCAATCGCTACAATTCGCACAGTGTTGGTCGTACAATCGAAATGATTGATGCGGTTCAACAACGTTTTGGGGTTAATCATATTTGGTTCGCTGATGATATTTTTGGACTAAAGCCAGGTTGGGTCGTTGAATTCGCTAAACAAATTAAGGAGCGAGGTTTAACTATACGGTATAAAATACAAAGTCGAGCGGATTTGTTGTCAAACCAAGAAACAATCCATGCTTTGGCAGATTCTGGGTGCGACGAAGTATGGATGGGTGCAGAAAGTGGTTCACAGAAAATTCTTGATGCCATGGACAAAGGAGTTACCGTAGAACAAATTTATCAGGCCTGTGATGCGCTGGCATCAAAGGGAATTAAACCGTGTTTGTTTTTGCAACTGGGCTATCCAGGCGAGAAAATTGAGGATATTCGTAAAACGTTTGAAATGGTGAAAGCTATTATGCCCCATGATATCGGCGTTTCAGTTAGTTATCCCTTACCGGGAACGGTGTTTTACGACCGTGTAAAAAGTGACTTAAAAAATAAGCAGAACTGGACTGAAAGTGATGACCTGGAGATCATGTTTAGTGGCGAATTTCCAGTTAGTTTTTATAAACAACTTCAACGGTTACTGCATTACCAATTTCGTAGTTGGCAAGGGCAGATGTACCTCAAACAATTTAAATTTAAACGACAAGTGTTTCTTCTACCATACTATTGGTTGCAACAATGGCGTATGAAAGGAATTCTGGATTGAATGAGCGCGTTTGATGCATATGCGAAAAAGTATGACACGGATTTTAGCGATAGTACAATTGGTAAATGCCAAAGAGATAGTGTACATCGTTACCTGCTAAAAATGCCTTTGCAAAATGCGAAGGTGTTAGATGTGGGAGGCGGTACTGGAGTTGATGCGCTGTTTTTTAGTGAAGTTGCTTTAGAAGTGGTTTACTCTGATGCTTCTTCCGAAATGAAAAAGGTAGCAGATTCTCGATTAAGCGCAAAAACGAACGTGAAAACAGTACTGAAACCGGCACAAGAGCTAATTGAAGAGTTTACCGATAAACAACTTATCTATTCGGGATTTGGGGCACTTAATTGTTTGAGTCCACATGAATTAATCGCTTTTTCGCAACAAATACAGTCCAAAAATGCTGAATCAGTTGATTTGATTATGGTTGTGATGGGTAGGTCGTGTATTTGGGAAAGAATATACTTTGGACTCAAGGGTAACAAAATTGAAAAAGGCAGACGCATTGCCAAGGGACCTGTTATGGCAAATGCTGGAAAAGGTAAAATTGCGACATGGTACTACTCACCCAATGAACTGCAAACGCTGTTTGGTGCCAAATTCAAATTGATTCGCAAAGTACCCGTGGGCTTGTTTGTTCCACCATCCTATCTTCAGCCTTTCTTTAACAAACACCCCTTTTTATTACATGTACTTAAAATAGTTGATAAAAGTTGCCGATGGATGGGGTGGACAGCTAACTATGCGGATCATTTTCTTATTCATTTAAAATTAACAGTCGCTAAATGAGAATAAACAATTGACCACTTTTTAACGATTGTCCTATCTGCTTTTACTTAATGATTTTATATATTTGCCGCCATGAAAAAATTAGTTGTTGCAACATCTTCTGTAGTGGTAATGGCGTTGGCCCTAATGGCATTCGACATTACCGATAAAAATGGCAAAGCCGGTTACACAGGTGCACCTGGTGAATCTACTTGTGCCAGTTGCCACAACGGCGGCTCTGCCGCTACTTCTGATTTAATGATGACTGCCGTCCCAGCATTTTCAAATGGCACGGGGTTTTATGCCGACAGCATATATAAAATAACCATTAGTGTCTCTGCTAGCGGCTATACTAAGTATGGCTTCGATGCACAGTTTTTAAATTCATCCAATACGCAAGCGGGCTCTCTAACAACAGCTGGTTCAGGTGTTAAGTTTTCGACGCTAGGTTCACGCAAACATGCTGTGCATAATGCGGTGATGTCTGCCGCGAGCGGAACAGCAGCTTTCACATTTACATGGCATGCGCCCGCAACAGGTGATGCTACGTTATATGCAATCGGGAATGGCGTGAATGGAGATAATACCTACAATGGTGATTTTGTGATTCCAGCTAAATCATTTTCATTAACAGCATTGGAACTACCTGCCGATACAACAACAGATGTAGGTATTACTGAGTTAAAGGCTTCCATAAAAGGGTTCCAGCTTTTTCCAAATCCATCCAACGGAGTGGTAAACGTTTCCTATGCGCTGTTAGAATCAATGCTAATTGAAACATCCGTTTATACAGTTGATGGAAGGAAAATCAAAACGCTCTCAAATGAGTTCGAAGCAGCAGGGGTAGTACAAAAACGTTTAGAACTGGATCTACCTCCGGGCATTTACCTGCTACGAATGAGTAATCAAGGTGCACAGGTGGCATCGAGAATGTTAACCATCTACTAATTTCTCGAAAAGAAAAAGGCGGTCTATTTAGAGCCGCCTTTTTTTTTGTTTTCTTCTGCTACATGAAGTCCATGCAACACTCTATGCACAATCGGTGAGAAAAATACAGCACTTATAGTTAGAAAGGCAATACCGCTGTACAAGGCAAAGAAGGATGAGAACAGCTTGGCTGCATTGGTTTTCATTTCTAAAACTGGACCCATACCAGTAAGTATCATGCACGACATGTGAAAGCTATCCACCCAATCGGTGTGGGCAGTTAGTTTGTAGCCCAACGTGCCACCACCCACTGAAACTGTAATGAGACCTCCGGCAAATAAAGAGTAACGCCACATTCTTTTTATGAAGTGCTTTCGGGTTATTACCGGTTCACTGTGATGTTCAAATCGCCACATTATTTTACTGTTACCGTAAGGGCAACTTGATTGGTTAGTCCGTCTCGATTGGTTATGGTGTAAATGAACTTATTGGTTTGTCCTTTCGTGGTATCTAGGGTAAAATTAAAGTCCGTGCTAAACGTATCTTCTTCGCTGCTTGATAAGCTTTTGTCTTGTAAACTGGTTTCAGCACCGCCATTCACCGAACGAGAAATATTAAATTTCTTGAGTACATCACGGTCCTCACTCTTACTGGCTTCAATTCCCATCATAATGGTGGTGCCGCCAGTAATTGTTGCGTCACTACTAATATAAGTACCGCCAGTTTTAAAACTGATACTAGGTAATTTTCCTTCATCTTTTTCACACGACGAAAGCAGCAACATGGCCGCGGGAACGAGAACTTTAAAGAGGGATTTCATTGTGTTATTTTTATGACAAGGTATTGAGTTCAATAAAAAAAACCTAACTCAATTGAATAAACATCGAATGTTAAGATTCACACATCGTCCCATATTGAGCAATCCGAAATACTTAAAGCGGGATAGGTTGTCGGTATATGCCTGATTGAGTAAATTATTCCCCGAAATGGTAAACTGCCAGTGTCGTTGGTCTTTAATGATTTTATAATTTATGCCGGCATTAAGTAATTGGTAAGCCGATGAACCGGGTTCGAAGGGGGCGGTTGCGGTTTGGGCTAAAACAAAGTCGGTGTTAACGTAGAAGCCAAATGGTCGGCTCTTGAGTTTAAATGAACCCTGAATGGAAGGCGTGAACTTAATTGCGGGTGTATAGGGGGTAAAGGCCCCATCATTGGTTTGACTACGCATGCCCGAACCCGCCAAGCCCAGGCTGTAGGACTTTGAAATAGTACCTACTAAATTGAATTCGGCGCCATACTGGGTGGCGTTTTGCTGTACAAAGTAAGCTTTTGGAAAGCCATACCATTTGTCTTGCTCATCTGCTGGCTTAAGATAGATGTAGTTATTGTAATGGTTATAAAAGGGGCTTATAGTAAAATTGATTTTTTTGGATTTGAAATTCATGTACAAATTCGCCGAATAAATTTGTTCGTTTTTTAAGAGCGGATCACCTATTTCATAAACAAACACGCCTTCATGTAAACCATTAGATGATAGCTCGGCGAGATTAGGAACTCTTACACCTGTAGCAAGATTAAATTTTGCATTAAATCGTTCGTGCTTATACCAAGTTATGCCGGTATAGGCAGTATAATAGGGGCTGAACTTCGTGAAAGGGTGAATGAGTTTTTTTTCGTCATTAACAGTTGGGGTGTAGCGGGTAATGATGTGTTTTTCGCCACCGCCCAATCCATATTCTACAATGACCGTTTTAGAAAAACGACTTTCAAGGTACATCGATAAATTACCTTCATGCATTGTGGCATCGGGTACAATTTTTCGGGCGCCGAAATTAGTATTCACTTCTTGCACCATAAAATGAGAAAGCACTAGGTGGTGCTTATCGCTAATTTGGTGCGACCACTTAAGGTTATATTGTCCCGTTAGCAGTAACATGTTCAGCGAAATGGCACCGCCACCTTCGTTTTCAAGCCGTTGATTGCTTTGAAATCCGCCGTTTAGTTTCACAATGGTGCGGGTACTATGTACATAGGTGTTTTCGGAGGAAAGAATATTTAGAAACACAAGATGCGCCGGATTCTCTGTAAGCGCTCTACTCCATCGCTCATCGGCCTTAAGGAAGGTGTAAATATCATTGAAAATAAAACCGAATTGATTAAACGAACTCATGAAATGGTTAGCCGAATGCCATTTGTTTTTATCAAACCCCCAACTTGATTTAATGCCGTAGCCTTTAAATCGACTATTCAATACTCTTCTGTAATGCCCATCACTGTAATCGGCAAAATTATCTGCGTATACTCGTAATCGCCACCACGTTTTGCCATTGTTGGTTTTATAACCTGCCTGTAGCGAGCCACCAACGGTGTTGGAATTGTAAAGCAGTCGTACATCCGATACCTTGGTTCCAACTGCAGGCGGCAATTCTTCAATGATGTTCACCACACCGCCAATGGCCTCACTGCCGAAGAGTAGACCAGCTGGACCAATAATCAGTTCCACACGATCTGTACCCATTGCCGAGAGGCCTAAGCCATGCTCTTCTTGCCATTGTTGATTATCGAATTTAAGTCCCGATAGTAACACCAACACCCTATTACCAGAGGCCCCACGTATAACGGGCTTGCTAATAGAGGGTCCTGTACTCAGTAAACTTACGCCTGGCTGTTTGGCAATGATATCAGCCAAGGTAATCGCTCCGTTGCCAGATAAGCTGTCGGTATTGAGTGATACCGTGTGCATGGAGTTTTCTTCAGAGGCTTCGTTGCGAAAGGCTGTAATAAACACTTCATTAAGCTCTACCGATTTGGCACTGTCTGGTTTTACTCCTATTGTTTGGGCAATAAGTTCGGGCAGGCAAAAGAAAAGTGCATTGAAAAGAGTAACACGGCCAAACATGATACAAATTAAAGAAGAATTCTATAAAAGAAGAGGGGCGGGGTGTAGTGGGTAAAAATCGGACGTATTTGGAAAAGTCAAAACTGTTTGTTACCTTGTAATACCTAAAGGATCTCCTGCACTTTATTGTTTAATTTTTAACGTGTTCACCATGACAGAACAATTGACTCTTGATCATGCACTGATACAGCAATGGATCGCCGGCAACTTATCGGAGGAGGCAGTTATTGCCCAACTCGAATCCACTGGATTATCGCCAGCCATTATGGATTTGTACCTGCAAGGTTTTAAAAAGATGCGCGATGAGAAAAGGTACAAAAATGGCATGGCCTTAATAATAAGTGGCGCCATACTTGGTTTTTTTAGTTGCGTGGCGTCCTTGTGCAATATTGCTCCCGAATATTGTACACTCATCTTAGTGGGACTAACCTCTGTTTCCTTAATACTGGTGTTTATAGGCTTGTACTTGGTATTTGAGAAGTAGGTACTAGCTGCAAATATGAATCTATTTGCTTCGCTCGTGTGGATGTTGTTGAAGCGATACGAATAATCTATATTTTTGCCGCAGAGTCATACCCAATGCACCCAACACCTGTTTGTCAAGAAGACACCTATCAGAATTTATATCAACAACACTTTAAAAGCGTTCGCAATTTTATATACTATAAATGCGGCGATCTTGATTTGTCGGAGGATTTGGCCCAAGAATCCTTTATTAAAATGTGGGAAAACTGTGCCGATGTTTTAATCGACAAAGTAAAAGGCTTTTTATACACGGTAGCAGGCAGGCTGTTTCTAAATAATCAGAGGCACCAAAAGGTGCATTTAACATTCAGTAAACACATTGCATCTGGAAATAATGCCTTTAGAGAAGAACGACCAGATTTTAAATTAGAAGAAAAACAGTTTAAAGCACGATTGGAAAAGGCAATTTCTGAATTACCTGAGGGTCAAAGGGAAGTCTTTTTGATGAACCGCATTGATAAGTTGACCTTTGTGGAAATAGCTAACATATTGGGAATCAGTGTTAAAGCAGTTGAAAAACGCATGAGTATTTGTTTACGCACGCTCAAGGATAAAGTTTCTGAACTGAACCTTTATAAAATATAACCCAAGTAGGGTAAATTATTTTGAGGGTGTTGTATTTTGGATGGAGGAAGAATCTGTTGATATATATCTTCGTTGGCTCAATAACGAATTAACATCCGTTGAGTTGGAGTCGTTAGAGAAATCTGGCGATTTGGCGATTTTGGAAGCTATTAAGCTCGAAATAGGAACCTGGGAGCTGCCAGAACCGCAACATTCATACGAAAACTTGCGCACATTGTTAAGCAACAAGCGTTCGAAGAAGGCTAAAATCATTGTATTATTCAAACAGATAAGAGTGGCCGCATCCTTGATGTTGTTGGCTTCACTGAGCATTATCTGTTATTATATCTTCTTGCGAACTGTTTCATTTGAGACAAAAATGGGTGAGACTCAAACCTTGGTGATGCCTGATAACTCTATCATTACATTGCAAGAAAACTCGTCTATTGCTTACAATCCATATAATTGGGAAGAAGACCGAATCTTAAAAATGACGGGAGTGGTATTATTCGATGTAAGAAGAAAAGGGGATTTTATGGTCAATTTTGATGGCGGAGATGTTGAAGTCAAGGGCACCGTCTTTGAGGTTATTGCTAATAAGGACATCAAATCCGTAAAATGCTTCGAAGGCAAGGTGGCTGTGAATTTTAGTAAGAAAAGTCATGTCTTGTTACCAGGAAATGGTGTAAGCTCGGATAATAAGCGGTTTGACTTTAAAGTCGAAGAATTGTTGGAGGCCGAATATTCTAACTTTGAAAATGCAAAATTGTCAGAAGTCTTGATGGCTTTGAGTCATAAATTTGGATATTCATTCAATACGTCTGTTGATCTTAGTAACAAATATTTTACTGGACGTTTTGATAACACCAATGGTGAAAAGGCTTTGATGATGGTTTTCAATCCCATCGCCATTAGTTTTACTGTTTCTGATAAGCAAGTGACCTTGAAATAACAGATTGCAAGTAAAAGGATGAGAGCTATCTGGTTGGTTTTTTTATTGGTTGCATTGAGGTCCATGACAGGTCAAAACAAGTCATTGATATTGCTTTCTGATGAATTTAAGTCCATACAACAACGATTCAACGTTGTCTTTTCTTTTAACCCAAAGGCAATTGAAGGATTAAAAATCCAAAGCAGAAATTACAATTCGTTAGGAGCTTCTTTATTGTACTTAGATTCTGTTACAGCCTTTAAGTATAATCTCGCGGATGATAAAAACGTTCTTGTTGAATTCAAGGTTCGTGGTAAGAATTTAAAAGTGATTGCTTTTGTGAAGGGACCAGATGATCTTCCAATATCTGACGTAATTGTCATACATCATAAAGAACAAACCTACACTACTACTGATGTAAATGGCAGGTTTGAATTACTTACAGTTTGGCACCCACAGGATAGTTTGCAATTTGAATTCATAGGGTATTGCAAACAGAAAGTTGCCCTAACAGATCTTGAGGCGCACCCTGGGTCTGTTGTTAGATTGAACGAACTAATGGTTAACCTGAGTGGAATAACGATTAGTGGTTATATGACTAACGGCATAAATTATGCGGAAGAAAATCAAAGCATAGTATTAACACCAGATAAGTTGGGATTATTGCCCGCTGAAACAGAAACGGATTTATTTAGCTCTCTGCAAGCGTTGCCCGGCATAAATTCAGCCGATGATAAAGCTGGCAACCTTTCTCTAAGGGGTTCTGATGCGGATAAGGTTCTGATTAGTTTTGATAACATTCCAATTTATCACAGGGGACATTACTTCGGCGCGTTTTCACCCTTTAATACGCAAATGCTTCAAGATGTTTCAGTTCAAAGAAGCGGAATAGCAGGTCCGGAAAATGGAGGAAGAGTTAATGGGCAATTAAATATGAGAACTAAAAACTATGTTCCTGACTCCGCAAGTTATTCTGGAGGATTTGCTACTTCTTATGCCTTCGTTAATCTTTTCACGCCAATAGTTAAAAAGAAGGTAGCGCTATTACTTGGAGCGAGATCATCATACCCTTTCAATTGGAATTCACCAAAGATAGATGCCATTAATGAATTTATTTTTTTAGAATCAGAAGTTTATCCAGCCATAACAGGTGCATCCAGTCAAACAGTACCATCATTTGCTTTTCGTTTTTATGACTTTAATGCTAAGTTGATATACGATATCACTGATAAACAAAAGGTAACTGCAAGTTTTTTAAAGATCAAGGACCATCTTGGGATTAATTTATTCAATTCACCGGCAGCTGCTCAAGTGAGTGATACTGCCGTGTTGAATAATTGGGGATTAAACGTTTCGTTGGCAAGCACTTGGAATCGTAGGGTTTCTACAACGAATGAATTTACGAAGTCGATCTATTTCCAAGATTTTGTCAGCTTCACCTACGGAAGGATTGGCTTACGAATAAAAGAGCGATTTAGTAACACAACAGACAATGTCAAATGGCGCTCAGCGACCACCATTCAGCTAAAAGGGCAGCAAGAAGTAAGAGTAGGGTACGATGGTGAGCTAATCAAACTGATACCCATTCACACCTTGTTACAACCACCAACCCCAGTTTATACAGTTGGTAGACCTGCGCAAGAATTTGTTCATGCTGTTTTTTTCAATTATGGTCTTGCGGGAATCAATCGTAAAATAAACTTGTCAGCAGGTCTTCGATTGAATTACTACACGGGCACTCAAAAATTCTATCCTGAACCACGGCTCCTGATGAATTATCGTTTTTCAAAACAACTCACCATAAAGTCAAGTGTTGGTCAATACTATCAATTTATTAATGTTATACCGGGTTCAAGGGTCAGCACAATAAGTGGCGTTTCAAATTTTAATTGGAATTTGTCAAATAATTCAGACATACCAGTGGTAGAGGGTCGTCAAATTATGGGAGGAGCTGTTTTTAACAAAAAAAAGTTAGTGGTTGACTTGGAATGTTATTACAAGGAAGTTAACGAATTGACAGCCTACAATTTTTTTAATTCAAATGATGATACCACCTTTATTCACGGCAGTTACAAAAACCTTGGACTTGATTTGCTAGTAAAAAAATCGGTTAAGAATTTTGAAGGTTGGATTAGTTATAGTTATTCTTTCGCACGCACTCGCTTTGAGACGGTTGAATTTGAATCATTCTGGAATCAACCCCATATTTTCAAAGCGGTTTTGGGGTATCAATGGAAGCAATTTAAAATTTCTATTGGTTGGCGTTATAGGAGCGGAATACCCGCACTTTATGAATATCGAAATGCTTACAATGCTGGTAAAAAATTCGCGCCAGCTGGCACAACGCCTCCAATAGTTAGCAATCCCAACAGAAATTTTTCTGAAGAAAGTGTGCCTTTGTACCTAGATCGCTTCCCTGATTCGCATCAACTGGATGTCTCCGTGAATTACAAATTACAACCTAAATCAAAAAAATTCTTATTTAATTTTGGTGCAACCATTCAAAATGTATACAATAACAAAGCCATTATTGGTCAGATTGAACGGCCTGTCCCCAATCAAAATCTCTTTATTCGGGTGAATAAATACAGTATGGGCTTTGCTCCTAGTTTAATTGTTAGTGTAAATTTTTAAAAAACTTGTAGGGTATTTTTTCGTGAGCGTTTTTAGTAGGTGTTACAACGCAAATCATGAAAAGAGCTTTATTCTGCCTTTTATTTCTACCCTTCTTGAGTTTTGCTCAAGTAGGTCCAAACATTACCAGTTGGAAAATTAACACCACTAATCACATTGGAGTTTACTATTCAACTAATTCCACCAGCGTCATAAGCACAGGTGACACTTCCGAAGTGCAACAGGTATGTTACAATACGGATACAGTTTGGGTAAGGGCAAATATTTTGGCTAGTTACACAATGGGGCCATGGCCTGGCGATCCATTTGTTGTAGATGGTCAAAACAATTCTTACGTTTTTCCTCGAAACCCTGCTTACCCTTCATCCAATCACCCGAGTGTGCCAGTTGGTATGTTAGGAATGGCAGTAAATGGGGTGGCTTTATTTACTGATGGCGATAGTCAATCGTATAGTTCAAGTTTAGGAGCGAATACCATGACAGGCTCTGGTGTGTGGAATACCATTGCCTGGAAAGCGCATTTAAGTGAAATGGATGCGGGAAATGCGCACCCAGACCCAAGCAGTACCTATCACCATCACCATAATCCAATTATGTTGGCCAGTGTTACGAATTCAACAGCCCATTCACCAATCATAGGTTATGCATTCGATGGCAATCCTATTTACGGCCCGTTCGGTTACTCTGTCTCAACAAGTTCAACAAGTCCGATAAAACGAATGACTTCTAGTTGGTCACTTCGAAGTATTTCAACTCGAACGGCCTTGTATACGGGAACTGTCACTTCCCAGGTGGGACCGAATGTTAGTACGCAATTTCCGCTAGGAACGTATATAGAAGATTACGGATATACTGCCAATTCAGGGGACTTAGATTTTTATAATGGTCGGTATTGCGTGACACCTGAATACCCGAATGGCACTTATGCTTATTTTCTGAATACTGATGCTAATGGCAATCCACAGTATCCGAATATGGTCGGACCAAATTTTTATGGCTCAATTTATCTTACAAATTATGGTCCTAATGGGGGCAGCGCATCAGCCCCTAAGATTGGTAAAACCTGTTATACACCTTCGTCCTCTCTTACAGCTACTATAACATCCACCGGCAGTGTATCCTGTTACGGACAATCAACTGGTTCTGCTGTCATCACGGCCTCTGGCGGCTCCACTTCGAAAACTTATTCATGGTTACCTTCTGGTGGAACAACATCAGTAGCAATTAATCTAAGCGCGGGTAATTACACGTGTATTGTTACATCGGGGACATTATCTGTTTCAAAAACCGTTTCCATTTTACAGTCATCTGAAATTACCTACACTGCATCTACAACTAATATCCTGTGTAATGGTGCATCAACCGGCGGGGCTTCATTGCAAGTAAGTGGTGGCTCGCCTGCATACACCTATTCCTGGAGCAATAGCTCCACCAGTCAGAACATAAGCAACCTCACTGCTGGAACATATACTTTTAAAATAACTGATAATAAGGGATGTGTAAAGACTAATTCCGTAACCCTCACTCAACCAACCTCGTCATTAGCGCTTAGTTTTGTTACTTCAGGTGCAACTTGCTCGAGCGGTGGCAGCGTTGATTTAACAGTTACTGGCGGTACCTCACCATATAGTTATTCATGGACTTCTGGCGCAACTTCACAAGATTTGAATAACGTTACTGCTGGGAGCTATTCAGTTACAGTTACAGATGCGGGCGGATGCACAAAAACAGGCGTAACCAGCGTTACCACCTCGGCATCAAGTCCAACGTTAAGCGCTCTTGTAACAAGTGTTATTTGCAACGGAGCATCAACAGGTTCAGTTAACTTAACTGCTACGGGTTCTACGTCTTATTCCTATTTATGGAGCAATAGTGCAACCTCAGAAGATATAACCGGATTAGCTGCGGGGGTTTACACGGTAGCTGTTACAGGAGCCAATGGTTGTATCTCTACATTAACTGCAACAATAGCTCAACCTTCTGCAATAACTACTACAATTACCGGATCAAATATAGCTTGCACAGGAGCTAGCACAGGGTCAATTACATTATTAAGAAGTGGAGGAACTTCTCCCTACACGTATCTTTGGAGTAATAGTTCGACCTCGCAGAATTTAAATGGTGTTCAAGCCGGTAGCTACACCGTAGTTGTTACTGATGCATCAGGGTGCACCAAACAAGCTTCAGTTACGCTCTCTCAACCAGCATCTTCGTTGGTGGTTTCAGCAACTGGAAATAGCATTAATTGTAATGGCGCCTCAACAGGTAGCGCTAGTATGACGGTGACGGGTGGCAATAGTCCCTATAGCTATTTATGGAGTAATAATGCCACAGCTTCATCAATTTCGTCGGTGGTTGCAGGAAGCTATACAGGAACAGTAACAGATGCCAATGGTTGTATAAAATCGGCCACTATCGCAATTACTCAGCCAACATCTGGAATGGTTTTGACTTTGAGTTCTTCTAGTGTAGGTTGTAGTAGTGGATCGACTGGTTCAATTGGATTAACCGTAACCGGTGGAACATCACCTTATTCCTACTTATGGAGTAATAGTGCCACCACTCAAAATGCAACTTCACTTGCATCTGGTTCCTATACTGTATTGGTTACTGATGCGGCGGGATGTACAAAAACGGGTACTGCATCAGTCAGTCAATCTACAGCTAGTGCTATTAGCACAACTGTTACAACAGGTAATGTTAAATGTTATGGGCAAACAACGGGAACCGTAAATTTGATATTGGGTGGGGGGACGGCTCCATTCAGTTTTCTTTGGAATAACAGTGCAACTACACGCAGTCTAACCAATCTTGCAGCGGGAAATTACACCGTACTTATTACAGATGCTCAAGGTTGTACAAAAACCCAAACGGTCGCCATTCTCCAACCTACGGCTGCATTGGCAGTAGCTGCGAATGTGACAAGCTTAAACTGTAACGGCGCTTCAACAGGCTCGATTAGTTTAACTGTTACTGGTGGAATTGCCCCATACACTTATTCGTGGAGTACCAGTTCAACCAGCCAGTCTATCACGTCCTTGTCTGCAGGTTCCTATACCGCTCTGGTTACTGATGCTAATACTTGTACTATAAGTACTGTTGGCACAATTTCACAACCTTCAGCAATTTCAATTAACTCCGTAATCACGAATGTAACCTGTTTCGGAAATTCTACTGGGGCAGTTTCTACTACCATCACAGGTGGAACAACGCCTTATACGTATTCATGGTCTAATTCTGCTAGCACTCAAAATATTAGCTCGCTTACTGCTGGTACTTATACATTGAACCTGGTTGATTTTCGTGGATGTATTAAGACCAGTATTGCGACTATCACTCAGCCATCATCTGTTGCAGTTACTGTTAATACAGCTAGTTTAGCTTGTTTTGGTTCAAACACCGGCACTATTGGATTAACAGTGAATGGCGGAACAGCGCCATACACTTATTCGTGGAGCAATAGTGCAACGAGTCAAACCATTGGCTCCCTAGCAGCTGGAAATTACTCTGTATTAGTAACTGATGCGCTTGGCTGTACACGCACTGCCACAACCTCAGTTCTTTCTCCATTGGCTTTGAGTACTACCGTTACTGCCATTAATGTTTTATGTAATGGGGCTTCTACAGGCTCGGTCAACCTAGTGGTAAGCGGAGGAAACACGCCTTATTCATATAATTGGAGTAACAGTAGCACATCACAAAACTTAAATTCAGTGGCAGCGGGTAATTACACAGTAACCGTAACGGATAATAGAGGGTGTGTAAAAACGGCTACTGCCACAATAACACAACCATCAGCAAGCATCTCTATATCGTCGACTCAAAACTCGGTAAATTGTTTTGGTGGAAGCACAGGCACAATTGGTGTTGTAGCTTCTGGGGGCAGCGG
>JACCDW011657367.1_pt1 | contig 55006 bp, 41 predicted proteins | sample 7449781 | NCBI WGS metagenome assembly JACCDW01 (sample SAMN15323449, study PRJNA562643) | freshwater metagenome | isolation source: river surface water | place: USA:Blue River Watershed | collected 2017-08-18
ATCACAGTCAGGCCACGAAAAACATCTAGGGAGATGACGCGGTTTTGCATAGGTAAATCGGTTAATTTGCAGGTAAAGCTAAAAAAATGATTTTAATAAATATCGCCTTGGCCATGCTGAGTTACCAAACCCCGGATTCATCGGCAGTCAACCTCCTCGTAGGTTCGTATACACGCCAAGGAAATCCTGGCATCGAGATCATCGATCCACAAACCCGAAAAACGGTTCAGGCCGTTGCGCAGTCACAGGCTTCGTTTCAGGCCTTGTCGAAAGACCAACAATACCTATTCTCGGTCCACGAGGAAGTAGACGGCAAAGGTGCAATTAGCTCCTACAAGCAAGAAAAGGGCACTTTTTCACGTCTGAGTACCCAGTTGACACAAGGCGACGCCCCCTGTTACGTCCTTTTCCGCGAAGCTAGCCAAACCGTCTACGTCGCCAATTACCTGGGTGGGAACCTCAGTGTATTTCAAACGAAAGCTGGGCAGATTCAGCCTATCAGCCAAAATATCGTCTATCCAAAACCAAGTCATGCGCACATGGCGATAATCATGCCGGATGGGGGCCAATTGGTCGTGACGGATTTAGCGGCAGATAAAATTCACGTACATGCGTTACTATCTAATGGCCTTGTGGCGACGCAATATGAGGATGTCGAACTACCGAAAGGAACGGGGCCGCGGCATATGGTATTTAATTCATCGGGGGATATCGCTTATGTACTCGGAGAATTGAGTGGGACGATTGATGTGTTTCGTATTTATGCCAATGAATTTACACACATGCAACGGATTGTGATCGATCAAAGTGCTGGAAATCCAAACCACGCGAGTGCCGATTTACACCTATCGCCCGACGGGAAATGGCTTTTGGCCTCCAACCGTAAAACGCAGAATTCCATTCGCGTACTAGCTGTATTACCTTCTGGTGAATTGCGCGATCACAAAGAGATACTTGTGGGGAAGATGCCTCGAAACTTTCAGCTTGACCCGAGCGGACACTTCGTTTATGTGGCGAGCCAAGGGGAAAATCGCATCCAAAAGTTTACTTTTAAAGATGGGGAATTAAGCGATACGCAGGAGGACATTGAGGTGAAACAGCCGGTGGCGATCTTGTTTTTGAGGAAATAAAAAAGACACGAAGGGATTAGACGCTAGACGTTGGACTTTAGACGTCAGATGCTAGACGTTGGACATTAGTCCGGAGTTGAATTGTAGATTTGCAATACCTTGCGTCCTTTTTAAATAGATGCAAAGGAATTAGACGCTAAACGTCAGACGTTGGACGTTAGTCCATAGTCGAATTTTAGAGACGCAATATGTAGCGTCTTTTTTAAATAGCCGCAAAGTGTCGCGTCACTACAATATTACAAAAGCCCCAGGATTTCTCCCGGGGCTCTAATATCTATCTTATTTAGGCTAGTACGCTAGAAAGCTTTGCCTAAGAAAAAATAGATGCGATGTATCGCGTCTCTACAATATATTACTTTCCAAATGAGTAACGTAACGCAATCTCATGCGACTGTACGCTCACGCGGCTCAATTGTGACGTTGGCATCTCGAATACATACCCTAAGTAGATATTCTTTGTTCCTTGGATACCTGCGCGGATTCCCCAGCTATCTTGGTTGCGGTAGTTGGCACCAATGTCAAACCTACCCGCTAAGTTCACTAACAAATTCGCATCCCAGCTCAATGGTACATTAGAAGCTGTGCGAACTAAGGCACTTGGGTAAATCGTTACGTTTTGATTTGCTTTAATCTTTGTTCCCACCATTCCGTAGAAATATGCTACGTCTTTAAAGCCACTGCCTAAGTCATACTTCAATAAACGAGGTTGAGATATGCTAACAAAGAAACCATCTCCTTTAGCAATTTTTAATCCCCAACCTGTATTGAATTTCATAGCTGAACGATTCACGAACGTTGGGTCTCCTTGATGTACTAAATTCGTCTCATCAAAGTTCAAAGCTAAATTCGCTAAGCCTGCACGAATACCACCGGAGAATGACCATTCTTCTGATAGTTTCGTGTGATAGGCATAATCCGCACTGAAGGTTGTGATTTTCATCGGGCCTGCTTGGTCTAGCATCGCATTGACACCTAGTCCACTTTGAGCGCCATACTTGAAGTTACCTGAAAACACGTAGGTCTTTGGTGCTCCTTCAATGCCTAGCCATTGCTGGCGGTTCATCAACGTCACATCACTTGAAGCGGTGCTACCTGAATGTGCCGGTGAAATGACTTGTGGGTTAAAACGGTACATCGAATAACCGGCTTCCAACTGACCGTAGGTCGTCGTTGTTACTCCCAAGACAAGTAGGAAAACAAGAGCCACAAGGCCCTTGTTCCACTGGAATTGATCTACTCTCTGTTTAAAATCTATGTTATTTTTCATATCTGTGTTGCTTTTGAATAGCGTGAAAAAACGTCTTACTATTTATCTAAATGATTGATATACAAATAAGATTTAATGTTTGTCTTTCTTCCTTTGTAATCAATGATGTAGAAATAAGTGCCATCTGGCAAATTATCTCCATTCCAATCATTTTGATAGTTTTCTTTCTCATAAACCAAATTACCCATACGGTTATACACATATAATGTATATGGAGGAGGTGTCGCTAATAAACCTGGAATAATTAAGAAATCATTTTTACCATCGCCATTTGGTGAAATTCCTTGCGGAGCAAACACAGGACAAGTATCCGCATCAACTCGATTAGAAACACCATCGCCATCACAATCTGCTAATCCACCTAAATTAATGTTGTCTTCATTTAAATCAGATGTGCCATCATTATCTGCATCAACATCCCTGAAGTCAAATACCCCATCTTTGTCCGTATCAAGTGGTGATTTCGGATCATTCCCAGCTTCCAATTTATCAGCATAGCTATCGTTGTCTGAGTCCAAATCACGGTAATCTGGGGTTCTATCAACATCGGTATCCACTGGGTTTTTACCATCTCTACCAGCCTCAATTGAATCTGGAATACCATCACCATCCGAATCTACATCACGGTAATCAGCTGTGCCATCACCATCCGTGTCAACTGGCTTCGATAACGTAATTGCTTCGACAGCATCTGGCATCGTATCATTATCTGAATCCAACTCGCGGAAGTCAAATATTCCATCACCATCTGAATCAGCAGGTTTAGTTGCATCAGATCCTACTTCAATTCGATCTGTCAAGCCATCGCCATCTGAATCCAAATCACGGAAGTCGGCCACACCATCTTTATCCGTATCCACTGGGTTTACAGCATCTCTACCCGCCTCGATTGCATCTGAAATACTGTCACCATCTGAATCTGTATCGCGGAAATCAAAAATTCCATCTGAATCTGTATCTACAGGAGCTTTGGCATCTCTACCAGCTTCAATCGCATCTGAAATACCGTCTCCATCTGAATCCAAATCTTTCGTATCAGGTGTACCATCTTTATCTGTATCTACTGGATTTTGTGGATCTCTACCCGCTTCAATCGCGTCAGGAATACCATCATTATCAATATCAATGTCTCGGTAATCTGGATCACCATCTGCATCTGTGTCTAGAGGCTTAGTGGCATCAGGTCCTGCTTCCACGGCATCTGGTACCGTGTCATTATCCGAATCTGTATCGCGGAAATCGAAGATTCCGTCTGAGTCTGAATCCAATGGTTTTGTCGCATCCTTACCTGCTTCTACAGCATCTGGAATTTTGTCTCCATCAGAATCTAAATCGCGGTAATCTGGTAAACCATCACTATCTGTATCCACAGGCTTTGTTGCATCAGCACCCGCTTCAATTCTATCTGAGATTCCATCACCGTCAGAATCTAGATCTTGAAAATCAGTTGTACCATCTTTGTCGGTATCTACTGGAGAATTACATGTCACGGCTTCCACAGAATCTGGAATACTATCACCATCAGAATCCGTATCACGGAAATTAAAGGCTCCATCTGAATCACCATCAGCACCTAACTCTACTGAATCAGGAATACAATCTGCATCCGAATCTAAATCTAAGTAATCTGCTATACCATCTTTATCGGTATCGAAAGGCGCAGGAGAATTGAATTGCTTGCGATCATCAAATCCATCTGCATTGGAATCTTGCAAGGTATTACATGAGGCACACTTATCAGCACCTTCCCACGAATCTGGAATTGTATCGCCATCTGAATCAGCATCCAAATAGTTTGGCGTACTATCGCCATCGTTATCATTTATTCCTTCATATCCGTCAGCAACCCAGTCGCCATCCGAATCCAAATCACGGTAATTTGGCAAGTTGTCGCGATCAATATCATCCGTCAATTCTCTTGAATCTAAGATACCATCCCCATCTGAATCTAGGTCCAAATAATCTGGTGTACGATCTCCATCTGTATCAGGTATCGCTAAAGGTTGACCTCCTACACGCGGATCTACAACATCTCCAAGCCCATTATCATTGCTATCTATGCCTCCACGATCTAAAAGACCATCATTATTAATATCAAGACTACCTCTAAACTTCTCAGTTCCTTCACTTACGTCAAAAATTCCGTCACCATCTGAATCTAAATCTCTGTAATTAGGAATACCATCGCGATCCGTATCTGCTACCATTTCAACTGAATCCCGAATTCCATCATTATCTGAATCTAAATCTAAATAATCCGCATCACCATCACGGTCCGTGTCAACATTTCTTTCGAAACTATCGTTGATACCATCTTGATCTGAATCCAAATCGAGCATATTTATCGTACCATCACCATCTGCATCAGCAGCTAATGTTCCACCTAAGGTCTCTAACCAGTTTGAAATTCCATCGCTATCGCAATCTGAATCTCTCCATGCTTGACTTGTTGACGCTAAACTTTGGCTGGATACTTTAAAGCTACATCCATTATTACCATTTGTTCCATCCGTAGTTTCTTGTGTAAATGAAACTCCGTCTCCATCATAATCTGCATCAATGACAACATTGTCGAACGTATGATTGAATCGACCTCCTCCAGGTAATGTGATGACAACACGGTCAACATTCTTAAATGCGTTGCTAAATGTTTCCGCAGAATTATCCGGATTAGGATATTTGGTCAGTGAACCTGAAGCAATATCCGCAATATCTACTCGAGCTACTTCTGCAGCTCCACGAAAAGCCGTGAAACGTAGCACAGTTCCAAATCCCGCACTCGTGCGAGGAACAAATTCCAATGATCTAAAATCAAAAACATCACCCCCTCGCTCACGAATAACGAGTGAATCCGCTGCTGCAGATGAACTTGAGATTACGTTTAAAACAGTACCGTGCACTTGGTCATATCCCTCTTGAATACTGAAAGCATCACTGTTAAACGAAAACGTATAATTACGATTACCTGTTCCGTATGTAATTATTTCTGTACCAGAAGTGGCATTCCGGCCACCAAATTGGATGACGCCCTGAGCAAAGGCTTGTTGGCTATTAGAAAGCCCGAGGATTAGCAAGAAACAAGATAGCACTTGCCCTAGTTGAAATCGCTTCATAAAATATTGTTTAAGAGTAGAACGCTAAATTATAAAATAAATTGTAAAATAAATTGATAAAAATCAGTTTATCATTTAAATTAAATATCTAACGGTACGTGATTACCTATAAATAAATGCTCTGAAACAAAAAGGCCCTGGTATTTCTACCAGGGCTTTTTATCAAATTAGGCGTATGCCCAACTTATTTGCCAAATGAATACCGCAAAGCAATTTCATGTGATTGAACACCTACACGGCTTAATTGTGATGTGGGCAACTCGAATACATATCCTAAGTAAATTTTCTTGGTTGCTTGAAGGCCAGCCCGGATTCCCCAACTATCTTGATGGCGGTAGTTAATACCCACATCTAATTTACCACTTAGATTAGCCATTAAGTTAGCGTCCCAACTAATCGGGGCATCTACAGCTGTACGAAACATAACACTTGGATAAAAGGTCAATTGATTCGAAGCTTTAAATTTCGTTCCTACCATTGTATAAAAATAGGCCACATCCTTAAAGCCAGAGCCCAAATTATATTTTAATAACCGAGGCTGCGATACGCTAACGAAAAATCCATCATTCTTTTGTATACGAATCCCCCAACCAGTATTTAACTTCAATCCGGAAGAACGATTGGTCGCAAATAGGGCGTCATCCGTTTGAGACAAAGCTAAACCCGTAAAGTCCAAATTTAAATTAGCTAACCCCGCACGAATACCACCTGAAAATGTCCAGTCCTCAGACAACTTCGTATGATACGCATAATCACCACTTATCGTCGTAATTTTCAAAGGACCAGCTTGGTCCAACATCGCATTTACGCCCAACCCACTTTGTTGCTTGAACTTAAAGTTACCAGAAAATACGAGCGTTTTAGGAGCTCCTTCGATCCCTAACCATTGCTGGCGACTCATCAAAGTGGCCTCACTAGTCTCCGTACTCCCTGCATGTGCTGGCGTGATTATCTGAGGATTAAATCGGTACATCGAATACATAGATTCAATCTGTCCAAATGCCGTATGTGTAAATATCAATAGGGATACAAGAGCCACCAGGCTCTTGCTCCACTTTAATTGATCTACTCTCAGTAAAATAATTTTAATATGCTTCATCGGACTATTTTTCTATACGGTTAATGTAAATATATGCCTTCAACGTAGGCTTGCGATCCTGGTAGTCTAGAATGTAATAATATGTGCCGTCAGGTAGAAGGCCGTCGGTTGCCAACAATTCAAACGCGCGATCAGTCTGACCACCCCAATTATTCTTATAATCAGCACTTTCATATACGATATTACCCCATCTATTATAAATGGTCAATCGATTCGGACCTGGAGTTGCCAGCAATCCTGGAATGGCTAAAACGTCATTTTTGCCATCCCCATTAGGCGAAATACCCTGTGGTGCAACAGAAGGGCAAGTATCCGAATCTAAGCGATTAGGGATTCCGTCTTTATCGCAATCCAAAATATTACCCAAACTTAAATCGTCCTCATTGATATCTAAAATTCCGTCGTTATCCGCATCTGTATCACGGAAATCAAAAATTCCGTCTTTATCCGTATCGAGTGGACTTGCTGCATTTGGACCAGCTTCTTCACGATCCAACATCCCATCATTATCAGAATCCAAATCACGGAAATCAGGTCTTCCATCACGATCAGTATCCACAGGTACTCTTGGGTTAGCGCCTGCCTCAATCTTGTCTGATAATCCATCGTTATCTGAATCGACGTCTAAATAGTCAGGTTTGGCATCTCCATCCGTATCCCCAGTTAACTCAACCGAATCAGGAATAGTATCATTATCAGAATCCAAATCACGGAAATCAAATAAACCGTCCGCATCCGTATCTACAGGTTTCTTTGGATCAGCACCTGCCTCAATTTTATCGGTAATGCTATCCCCATCTGAATCAAGGTCTCTGAAATCAAAGATTCCATCTCCGTCGGTATCCGTAGGGTTGATTGCATCTTTGCCTGCTTCTATGGCATCAGGGATACCATCGTTATCCGAATCTAAATCACGGAAGTCTGCTGTTCCATCACCATCGGTATCAACTGGATTTTTTGGATCTTTCCCTGCTTCTATCGCATCAGGAATTCCATCATTATCCGAATCTAAATCACGGAAGTCTGGTGTACCATCATCATCTGTATCCACTGGATTTTTTGGATCTTTCCCCGCCTCTAATGCATCCGAAATTCCATCATTATCCGAATCTAAATCACGGAAATCAGGCGTCCCGTCACCATCGGTATCTACTGGGTTATTCCCATCTTTCCCTTTTTCAACTGAATCTGGTATCCCATCATTATCCGAATCTACATCAATATAATCAGGTTGTCCATCGCCATCTGTGTCTACTACACCTTCAATCGCATCTGGAATTCCATCGTTATCTGAATCTAAATCACGATAGTCTGGTGTACCATCACTGTCTGTGTCTACAGGACTATTGCCATCTGCTCCTTTTTCTACAGCATCAGAAATACCATCGTTATCCGAATCTAAATCTTCAAAATCCGGCTTCCCATCTGAATCTGTATCTACCGGGGCACTGCAAACTACGGCCTCCACATTATCTGGAATTCCGTCACCGTCGGAATCCGTATCTCGGAAGTTCGCTTTACCATCTGAATCCACATCAGCACCTAATTCTCTACGATCAAGTATACAATCATTATCTGAATCTAAATCCAAAAAGTCTGGTGTTCCATCGCCATCAGTTTCTATGGCTGCTGGACTATTAAATTGCTTTCGATCATCCCAGCCATCGCCTTGATCATCCTGTAAGTTGGTACAAGAATTACATTTATTTGACCCTTCCCAATCATCCATAATCGTATCTCCATCAGAATCAAGATCTAAGTAATTAGGAACTCCGTCACCATCTGCGTCATTTCTTCCCTCAATACCATCGCCTAACCAGTCCCCATCTGAATCTAGATCACGGAAATTCGCAATATTATCCCGATCTGGATCTCCTCCACCTTCAATCGAATCTAAAATTCCATCGCCATCTGCATCTAAATCCAAGAAATCAGGTGCACCATCGCGATCAGTATCAGGTATCATCAAAGCTCTCGATCCCGCAAATGAATCTACTGAATCAGGCCAGCCATTCGTGTTTCTATCAGTATTTCCATTGTCCACCCGGCCATCTCTATCGAGATCTAAACCCCCTCTAAAATTTTCAGTAGCTTCATTAACATCAAAAATACCATCTCCATCCGAATCAAGATCTTTATAGTTTGGCACGCCATCACGGTCCATGTCGCCTACCATCTCACGTTTATCCAAGATACCATCATTGTCTGAATCAAGATCTAAGAAATCCGCATCTCCGTCACGATCTGTATCTATATTTTTCTCGAAACTATCATTTATGCCATCTTGATCTGAATCAGGATCAAACATGTTTGGAATGCCATCATTGTCGAAATCGCCAAGACTCGTAGCCTCATAAGTTTCGATAAAGTTAGAAATCCCATCATTGTCACAGTCTCCTCCCTTCCAAAATTCACTGACAGCTGATAAATTCTGACTTGATTTCTTGAAGTCACACCCACTCGTTGGCGAGGTCCCATCGATACGCTCTTGCGCATCCGTTACACCGTCACCATCTGAATCCGAATTATCTACACTAACCGTTACTGTAAATGTTGATGTAGTGGTTAATCCCCCTCCATCTGTAACCGTTAAGGTAATTGTTGCCGTTCCTGTTTGGCCACTTGCAGCGCTAACTGAAACCGTGCGATTAGCCCCGGAACCCCCTAGGATAATATTAGCCGTTGGTACTAAGGTTACGTTACTAGATGATGCTGTTAATGTTAAACTTCCGACTGATGTTTCTGCATCGCCTACTGTCACGGCCAAATCACCTGTGGAGGCCGTGCCTACCACATTTTGATTCGCAACGGTGGTGATGGTTGGTGGTGTATTACCTGCCGTTACCGTAATTGTAAAATTAGACGTGGCTGTTAAACTTCCACCGTCTGTAACCGTTAAGGTAATTGTTGCTGTTCCTGTTTGGCCACTTGCAGCGCTTAAGGTAACTGTACGATTGGCGCCAGAGCCTCCCAACTGAATATTGGCAGTAGGAACCAAGTTGACATCACTCGATGATGCAGTAACTGTTAAACTTCCTGCTGATGTTTCTGTATCACCAACTGTAAAGGCTAGCGCACCAGTAGATGCTGTGCCTACCACATTTTGATTGGCAACTGTAGTGATGGTGGGCGGAGTATTTGTATTTATAGTCGCAATGGCAACGGTACGTGCTAGGGACAAACAAGAAGTAGTCGTATTACGAGCCTCAGCATAATAATCAGTTGTTGTACTAATGCTTGGTGTTACAAAAGACAAGGTGCCAGTTCCATTGGTCAAAACTGAACCTCCTGTAGACGCAGCATACCAATCCAAGGTAGCTCCTGATGAGGCCGTTCCAGTTAAAGTAACCGTTCCTGTCCCAAATCTTGATCCGCCCGTAGTAGAAACTACTGTTGGATAGGCACTGACCACAGCGGTTCCCGTCGCAATATTTTGTTGGGTGGCACCCGATGAAACTGCAGTTACATTTCCACCATTTCCATTGCTTGCAGTAGTGGCTAATCGAATATAAATTGTCGTCGTAGGTACACTTCCCCCACTTTGAATTAATGTTAAGCTTGGGGCAAATGCAGATCCCGATGTAGTAGATAATTCATACCCTGATGGTGCAGTTAAAACAATATCATTTGTTAAAGCCGAACCTTCCACCGTAAAACTTTGCTCTGCCGAAACAGCTCCGAGACATGCTGTGAACGTATTTAATGTGCCGCCGATAAACATATTAGGCGAATCATTGTCCACAATGGTCAAAACCCCTGTTGGGTCTAATATGGCGGCGCCAACTGGATCTTGTAAGGTGATGTTGATGGTTTCATTAGATTCTGTGGTACCATCATTAGCGATTGTAACCGTAAAAGTTTTCGTGAGATCCCCGGCTGCAAAAGTTAAGGTGCCTGATGTAGTCGTAGATGTAGTCGTATAATCCGACCCTGCTGTTGCCGTACCGTCAGACAAAGCATAACCAATGGTTGTTGTTGTTGATGCCGCAGCGCTTAAACGAACCGTTACAGTAGCGGTTCCTGCACCTTCATTTACTGAAAGGTCAGCCACGGAAAATTTGGGTTGAGAGGCTAAATAATCATTTAAAGATGTTAATACATTATTAATTGCCGAATTTCCACTAAATGTACCGCCGTCAGTTAACACCAAAGTCGATCCGTTAAAAGTTAAACCAATATCATCTAATGAAGTAACTGTCCGAGTTGTACTCGGACCTATTTTGAGAGTTGTAGAGGAAGAAGGCCTAAATACGATTGTCGTAACAGTACCACTTGGGCCACGCCATTTAATAAATCCTGGGATTGTATGTTCTATTCCATCATAATCTGTAATTAACACGTTTCCGACTATGTCATTCCCTTGCGTCACAAAAATATTTGAAGATGAGTTTTGGCTAAATTGGACATTGGTCCAACCATATGTAGAAAATCTATACGCTGGTCCTGCAGAGTTATTGTTTATATTGACCCCAACAAATCCGTCATTAAACGAAACAGAAATATTGTTTTGCGCTATTGACGAAAATGAAGAAGCGAAAAATAGAAATGATAAGAAGAAAAGCGCAGGCTTACTCATTTGAGAAATAGCAGAGCGCCATCTCCCCGGAGAGAAAATTGATTTCATATGTATTTTGAACAAGGAGTAAATAATTAGGATGTGATGATCACAGCCGCTAATTACACAATGCCTCAAAAGTAACTACAATCGCTTTGGTAACAAACCAGTTGTTTCGTTGCAAAAACAGGTCAAAACCAATTAATAAGCAAATAGGCTCGAAATTTGCTATTTGTATTCAGTAAACTAGTTGTCCTGTTTTTGGAAATAAGTACAAATTATATTTTTCGAACAGATAGTTTATGGCTTTTGACATGAAATAAATTTATGTCTAATTTGTTCCATTCATCTGATAAGCCACGAGGTCAAAAACCTACCTTAAAACACCATGTAAAGTCAATGAATTCAACAAAATTTGTCGTTTACTTAAATAAAAAGGCATTATGTGAAAACAATTTGGCATAAAAACCATTTAAATGACAAATAGCATGGTGATCATAGACATACCGAAGAAATAGCCTAGTAAAATTTGACAGAAAATATATCCAATGGTCGCTACCATAAAAATATTCGATTCCGCCAGACCAAGCTATCCCATCATTCAGTACTTTTACTCCGCATTAACAAACCCTAATATGAAAAACAGGTTCATCTTCTTCATGATGATTGTGTCCTTGCACGCCTGGGGACAAAAAGTCACACGAGGGCCCTATCTACAAATGGCGGGTCCAACCTCGATGACAATTCGTTTTAGGACCGACAGCCCTGTAAATGCGGAAGTTGGCATTGGTACGGATGCAAAAACATTCACGCGATCAAAAAAAACGGGTAATGCAAGTACAGAACATACTATTCTGATTGACTCACTCACAGCTAGTAAAACCTATTATTATCGAGTTAAAACCGGTACAAATACGTTAGGTGATTCCACTTATTTCTTTAAAACAGCCCCTGCAGTGGGATCAACTGAAAAATTTCGTTTTTGGTCCCTTGGTGACATGTATCCTGGAGTGACGCAAGAACGCGTTTATGAGGCCTTTCTGAAATATAACGGTGCTACCTACACGAATTTTTTAATGACCGTTGGTGACAATACCTACAACGGCGGTTCAGATAGCGGCTTCCAAAGCAACTTCTTTGATGTATATCAAAAAGGAACTTTCATGCGCCAAAGTCCCCTATTTATGGGGATTGGCAATCATGATTACGGTGGCTATCCCCATGTACAAGACTGGCCAGAAATGGGCTTTTATCAAATTTTTAATCTACCAACAAAAGGAGAATTAGGTGGTGTCCCGTCCGGATCAGAAGCTTACTATTCTTTTGATTATGGCAATGTTCATTTTGTTAGCCTAGACTCGTTTGCCCGTGGTCGCGATGAAAAACTATTGACTGACCCAGGTTCCGAACAAATGGCTTGGCTAATCAAAGACCTGCAAAATACCAAGCAACGCTGGAAAATTGTTTATTTCCATCATGCCCCATACACGCGAGGTACCTATGATTCTGATGTGTGGGAAAACTTAAAACAACCGCGCCTAGTTGTCACTCCTGTATTAGAAAAATATGGCGTAGACCTCGTCTTATCAGGACATAGCCATGTATATGAACGCTCAAAACCGATAAAAGGATTTACAGGCGTCGCTGCAGAATTCAACCCTGCAATCCACTTTACGCAGACAAGCTCCGGAAAATATAATGCGACAGCTAACTCGTGTCCCTACATGTTTTCAACAAACAATGCATCCAACGGTGTAGTATATGTTGTGAATGGTGTAGGCGGAGCCACGGGAGCTATGCGATCTAATGGTCCACATCCGGTGATGGAGACGAGCCAACCGGGCATCGGAGGATCTATGATTTTTGACATTGAGGGCGGACGTCTCGATGCCAAATTCCTGACAGAAAACGGAACCATCACGGATCAATTCACCATTTTCAAAGATTTAAACGTGACCGATCCTGCCGCAGTCACGGTGAATTATCAAGGTTTAGTGAACTTAACTGCGCCTTGGCAAGGCGAATATGTTTGGAATACAGGGGATAAAACGCGGACCATCCAAAAGAACCCAATTGAGACCCAAAAATTCACAGTTAAAGACCCCCAAAATTGCTTTCAAACAAACTATCAGGTTAATGTGATGCCACCTTTGGGCATCAACGAGCTCCCTAATGATGCCTTTGAAAACCTAAAAATCTATGATTTCAATGGTCGTTTGCTACGGGAAATCCAGACACCTGGAAAATTGAGCCAGGTCAACTTATCCGAACTACCTACCGGACGTTACATTCTTCACCTAAATTTAAATGGACAAGAAAAAATCATTAAGTTGGCTCGCTAGCCTACTCTTTCTTTCCTTCCAAATTTACGCCCAAGACACCACGCAACATCGGGTTGAGGGGCGAGTGAATGCACCTGATCAGCTTTCAAAACCGTATGTAATTTTAATTTCAGCGGATGGATTTCGTTCAGATTTTGCAGATAAGTATGACGCCGGGTTTTTGAAGTCCATGCGGTCTTTGGGTGTTTATGCCCCATCGATGATTCCATCGTATCCGACATTGACTTTCCCTAATCACTATACGCTGGTGACAGGCTTATATCCGGCGCATCACGGTTTAGTAAATAACCGATTTTATGACCCGACCACCCGTAAAGAGTATAGTATGGGGAATAAGAAAATGGTGAGTGAGGGCAAATGGTATGGCGGTACTCCGCTGTGGGTTTTGGCAGAAAAACAGGGTATGTTGGCCGCAAGCAACTTTTGGGTAGCCTCAGAGGCCGACATCCAAGGGGTGCGCCCCAGCTATTATTACGTTTACAATGAGGTCACCCCCATTGCGCAACGTATCCAATCGGTGAAAGACTGGCTTAGCCTACCCGCAGAAAAACGACCACACTTCATCACGTTTTATTTGCCTGAAGTGGACCATGACGCACATGAATTTGGCCCAGAAGATCCTCGGGTTAAGAAATCCGTACAATTTGTCGATCAAGCTATTCGTGATTTGCAAGCTGCGCTAGATCCGTTGAAACTGCCCATCAATTATGTGTTTGTTTCGGATCATGGGATGATGACTGTAGACAATAAAAATACCATGGGACTGCCAGCTGAGATTGATACGGCGGCTTTTCGCGTGCCTTCGGGTGATGCTTTATTGCATGTCCACGCCAAAGACCCTTCTCGCATCACTTCCACCTATGATGCGTTGAAAAAAAATACAAATTTTGATACGTATTTAATGTCGGAAACACCGGAACATTGGCATTACCGCTCAACGGATGATCGTTACAATCGCTTAGGTGCCATGTTGCTCGTACCTAAGCTTCCACGGGTTTTCAATTTAAGTCGCTACCCAACAAATCAAGGGAAACATGGGTTTGATAATCACCTGCCCGAAATGCAAGCAAGTTTTCAAGCGTGGGGCCCCGCACTCAAAAGAGGGAAGCGGATTCCGCCGTTTGAAAATGTCGATATTTATCCGCTTGTAGCGTATATGTTAGGGCTTGCGTATGACCCTTCTGCGATCGACGGACGTTTAGATACCTGGAAAAAAGTTCTACTTACCTTTGCCAATCCTCCAAGGTTTGGCAAAGGTAGGGGGGAGAAGTGACTTTTCCCGCCTAAAAACTGATAAAAAGCGCACCTAAAAAATAGGCTTCACAGACTCCACATCCACCGAAATTCCTTTCGCCGAAACAACCTTATACTCCTCCGAAGGGAAATAAATAGTGGTCATGGTGGTAAGCCCGCCATCCGCAAACATTTCCGCAGACGCTACATCCGTAATCACTTGAAAATCTATGGTAGCCGATTGGCTGATTCGAGGGGCATAATCGCGACTTGAAAACTTCGAACTGAATGAAAAATCTCCAGATTGCCGACGATCCACAAAATAACGATTAGTTGATTTTTCGTATCCGATGGTCACATGCTCGCCTTTGGCATTCGCTAAATCGATGGAAAAATCCTGAACAGTTTGCCCCTTTGCGGAAATGCGCAAAAAGGCAGAAGCAGCTTTCATTGATTTCCCAGCGGCTAATTTTTTCGTAGCCTCCACAGGCAAATCGATGGGCGTTGACGACAAAAAATATTTACCATTAACATTTTTCAAAGCTAAATCCCTAGGTAACGTATTGGCACTGCGCCAGGACTTCGTAGGCACGACCGTGGCATAATCCCAGTTTGACATCCATCCCATAAATATCCGACGCTTGTCGGTTTCGTGAAAGGTAACGCCCGCGTAATTATCCCGACCATAATCAATCCAACGCGTTTCCGTATCCTGTGGCACAAACTGATGCCCATCAAAATCCCCAACAAAATACTGTGTCCCCGAGCCGCCGTTTGGTGCACCCGGGTTTATGCTCACTAACAAAACCCATTTTTCTTGACCGTCTACCTCCATCGAAAATAAATCCGGACACTCCCAAACCCCACCATGCGCACCAAAACCCGCGCCAAAATCACTTTCCCGCGTCCAGGTTTTCAAGTCCTTCGATGAATAAAATGTTTCGCGGTCCTGCGTAGCCAACGCCATAATCCACTTTTTTCCTGGGGCATACCAAGACACATTAGGATCCCTAAAATCTGCGATACCCGGATTTTTCAATACAGGGTTTCCCGCGAATTTAGTCCACGTATATCCATGATCGTTACTAAATGCAATGCTTTGATTTTCGCGATCAATCCGTCCCGCTTTTTCCCATTCCATATTGTGCGAGGTGAAAATAGCCACTACAGCATCTTTGCCAAAACCCGCCGTATTTTGGCGATCAACCACAGCCGAACCCGAAAAAATCAACCCAAGCGAATCCGGATACAAAGCAATCGGCTGGTGTTTCCAGCGCAACAAATCCGTGCTCGTCGCGTGCCCCCAATGCATAGGCCCCCAAACGGTACTTTGCGGATGGTATTGGTAATACAGATGATAGGTTCCATTTGCATAAAACAACCCATTGGGATCATTCATCCACATGCTCGGTGGCGTGAAATGAAGACGAGGGCGGTGTTGTTCCTGCGCGAAAGTGGTAAATGCTAGCAGGCAAAAAAGGATAATTTTTTTCATAAAAAAGGGTGGCCCATGTGTTATGAGACCACCCTTCAAAAGTAAAGAATTTATTACAAGCTTTTCAAATACTGGATGCTCAACGGAACAAATTCCAATTCTTTCTCACTTTCATCCTCTATAAAGCAATGCTCGATGCCATTTTTCTTGGCCAATTTGATAATGGCTTTCCAATTACCCTGACCCGTTCCCACCGGAACATCATTTTCTGCAGGCGTACCACCTGTTAAATTCCCCACCACCCCTTTACGCAAATCTTTTACGTGCATTAATTTCCAGCGGTTTGGATACTTCTTCAATAATTTCACCGGCATATCAGCGCCGCCGCCATGCATGGTCCAAAGCACATCCATTTCAAAGGAAACATACTCAGGATTTGTGTTCTTAATGATATAATCCATCAAAGTACCATCCTCATAAGCATGAAACTCATAGCCGTGATCATGGTAGCAAAACGTAATGCCATTCTCCTTGAACACTTTTCCCGCTGAATTAAAAAGCGCCACCGCCTTTTGCGCATCCTCCAAGGTGAAGTCGGTGCCTTTATGCGGAATCCACGCACACATGACAAATTTTGCCCCAAGGATTTTGGCGCGTTCTACCGCTGCTTGGGGGTTCGCAAGTTCATTATAATCTACTCCCGTAGATGGAATGCTGATGCCACGATCCGTACATAATTGCTTGAATTGTTCTGGCGTATATCCTTTAGGCGCACCACCTTCCAGTTCCGTAATTCCCATGTTTTTGATAATGTCTAACGTTTTTTCCGTGCTCGTCGGGAAATGCTTTCGGAAGGTATAGGCCTGAACTCCAATCGGATAGGTGTATAATTTTTGTGCCAAAGCAGGCAAGCTGACCACCAGGGCCAAGAGTAACATTTTGATTTTCATAGTCGTTGGTTTTTTGTAAAAATGCGTGTTTTTTTTGAGAATCAAACCAGGTCCTCCCCTGAATTTTAGTATTTTTGTCCCATGGAGAAACCGTATATCGCCGACCAGATTTTCGAAAAATGCACTTCGCTTGCCTATGGTGAATATGAACATTGTACGTTTCGTTCATGCAATCTCGAAGGTGCCGATTTAAAGAATTTTCAGTTTGTGGATTGTCGGTTTGAGGACTGTAATCTGTCTTTGGCCAAACTCAGCGGCACTGCTTTACAGCAGGTTAGCTTTGAAGGATGTAAAATGCAAGGACTCCATTTTGAAGCATGTAACCCATTTTTATTGGAATACCAATTCTCCCAGTGTGTCTTGAATTTATCTTCTTTTTATCAAACGAAGAGTAAAAAAACAAGTTTCCAAGATTGCTCGCTACATGAAGTTGACTTTACCGAAGCAGATTTTTCAGAAGCGAAATTCGACGCATGTGATTTAGCTGGAGCGCTGTTTGATCGGACGGTATTGGAGAAGGCCGACTTCCGTTCGGCCATTAATTATACCATTTCCCCCGCATTGAATCGATTGAAAAAGGCCAAATTTTCACAGGATGGTTTGGCAGGTTTGCTGAGTGACATCGGGATTGAGATTTCCTAGTTGATATTTTTCGTGCCAGCTGTTTGATTTTATTTTTTTCCATATAGCTTTGTTCTGCCTCTGCCGACTGACAATACCGTGCGTGGACTTGCTAAACCTATGAAAAAACTAGTACTACTCTGCCTGCTGGGCTTGGCTTTGCCGCGTATTTATGCCCAAAAAATCGAACAAGCAGGCTTTATTTGCGAAAACGCCCCCTTCCCTTCTAGTCATGCATCTACTCTCGTGGAAACACCTGATGGGATCGCTGCTGCCTGGTTTGGTGGTACACATGAGCGGCATCCCGATGTGGGAATCTGGTTTAGTTATTTTCGGAATGGCTCTTGGACAAAACCGGTGGAAGTGGCAAACGGCATACAAGGAAACGGGAAACGCTATCCGCTTTGGAATCCCGTATTATTCCAAATGCCGGGCAAAGAACTCATTTTATTTTACAAAGACGGCCCAGCGCCAGACGAATGGTGGGGCATGTTGAAGCGCTCAACGGATGGCGGGAAAAGCTGGTCGGCAGCTGAACGCTTGCCCAAAGACATCTTTGGCCCCATTAAAAATAAACCTGAATTATTGGCCGATGGTACCCTGTTGTGCCCTTCAAGTTCCGAGGATAATAACTGGCGCATACACATGGAATTCACTAAAGACGGCGGGAAAACGTGGTCGCGCACGGCCGCATTAAATGATGGCGTAACTACCTCAGCCATCCAACCTAGTATATTGAAATTGCCAAACGGCAAACTTCAGCTAGTTTGCCGGTCCGAAAATGACTTCGTCCTCCAAAGCTTTTCAGATGACAACGGCAAAAGCTGGTCTGCCTTAGCCCAAACAACCTTGCCCAATCCGAACTCGGGAATCGATGCGGTAACCTTACGCGATGGCCGCCATATCATCGTGTATAACAACACGAAAAAAGGCCGTAGCCCATTAAATGTGGCGATTTCCGCAGATGGACAAACCTGGAAAGATATCGCAGTTTTAGAAAATGAGGCCAACGGTGAGTTCTCCTACCCGGCAGTTATCCAGTCGGCAGACGGTAAAGTCCACATCACATATACGTGGAAAAGAAAGAAAATTAAACATGTAGTCTTGACGCTTTAATATGTCAACGCTGGACCTTGCGATTATCGGAATTTACCTCCTCAGCATGATTGGGGTAGGGATTTATTTCTCGCGAAAAAATAAAAGTTCAGAACAATTTACCACGGCTTCTGGCCAGATTCCTGGTTGGGCACTTGGTTTAAGCTTTTATGCCACATTTTTGAGTGCGATTACCTTTTTAGGTGATCCGGGCAAATCATTTGGAAGCAACTGGAATCCCTTCGTATTCAGTCTTTCGATCCCCTTAGCCGCCATTGTAGCCACCAAACTTTTCGTGCCTTTTTACCGAAACGGAACGGCCATTAGTGCCTATTCGCATCTAGAGGAGCGTTTCGGGGCTTGGGCCCGGACGTATGCGATGGTGTGTTTTATCATGACGCAGCTGGCACGGATGGGGACCATTTTCTATGGCCTAGCGCTGACAATTAACGCATTGACAGGCATTCAGATGGAGGGCATTATTTTGGTTTCGGGCTTGGTCATTATTTGTTATACGGTTTTAGGCGGCATGGAAGCTGTTATTTGGACCGAGGTAATCCAGGCGATTTTAAAAACATTGGGAGCGCTTTTAATACTAGCCCTCATTACGAGTCAAATAAGTTTTTCAGATGTGCTAGCAATTGGGCAACGCGATGCGAAATTCAGTTTAGGGAGCTTTTCACCGGACGTAACAACGAGTTCCTTTTGGGTGATTTTGAGTTATGGATTTTTCATCAATTTGACCAATTTCGGTATAGATCAAAACTACATTCAACGCTACCATACCGCCAAGAATACACAAGATGCGGCCAAAAGCATTTGGCTTTGTGTACTATATTATATCCCTGTTTCATTTTTGTTTTTCTTTATCGGCACCGCATTATATGCCTATTATGACCTAAATCCAGCGCTCATTTTGGAGCTAAAGCAACAGGTGGCTTTGGAAAAAAACATGGGTGTTGAGGCGCTTAAAGTCACCGACTACGCGGATCGGGTATTGCCATATTTCATGAAAACTCAAATTCCAAAAGGCCTACTTGGGCTGTTGCTTGCCGCACTTTTATCTGCCGGGATGAGTACGATGAGTTCAGGGATGAACAGTTCCGCAACTGTGTTTTTGAAGGATATTTACCTGCGTTATGTTCGACCAGATTTGGCGCCGCAAAAACAGTTACGTGTGTTACTTATTTCTACGGTAGTCATGGGCTGCTTAGGGATTATTTTTGGCATCAGCATGATTGGAGTTAAAAGCTTGCTGGATGTTTGGTGGAAATTGTCAGGCATCTTTGCTGGAGGTATGCTGGGCATATTTTTACTCGGCTTTTTAGCCAAACATGTCTCTAATACCGCAGCTAAAATAGCAGCAATAGGTGGGGTTTTGGTGATTGCTTGGATGTCATTTAAAGACCTGCTTCCTGCCGATTTTCAAAGTCCACTCGATGCCAAATTAACGGTAGTTGTGGGGACATGTACCATCGTAGGCTTAGGTGTTTTCGTACAATTTTGGTTGAAAAAAAGATGAATATACCCAACGGATTTATTCCCGTGATGCTAACGCCATTTACGCCCGAATTGGCAGTAGATGTTCCTTGTTTGCGGCAATTGACTGAATTTTACCTCGACAATGGGGCCGTAGGACTTTTTGCGAATTGCTTGTCGAGCGAGATGTATGAATTGAGCCCTGAGGAGCGACTACATGTGATTGATATCGTGGTGAAACAGGTAAATGGCCGCGTTCCTGTTGTCGCTACCGGAACGATGGGAGGAAGTATTACGGAAATGGCTTCCTTCTCGCGGGATGTTTATGCGCTGGGGGTAGATGCCGTGATCATTTTAAATAATCAATTTGTGTCTGCCAAGGAGTCTGATGCGGAATTTTTAGCCCGTGTCCATGCATGGCTGGACTTAACTCCTGGGATTCCGTTTGGTATATATGAATGTCCTGTACCGTACAAGCGCTTGATTAGCTTGCCGGTTTTGGAGGATTTATTGGCAACTGGCCGACTATGCTATCATAAGGATACCTCGCTTTCACTCCCTGAAGTACAAGCGAAAATTAATGCGGGGAAAGGACATGTTTTTGGTCTATATGATGCGTATATAGAACATGCGACGGCCTCGTTGCAAGCGGGTTCCATGGGACTCTCGTGTATTCAAGGTAATTATTTCCCTGATCTCATTGTCGAATTGTGTCGTTCCCCTGAAAAGGGGCAACACATCCAAAAATTTATGTGTAAACATATGCAGCTGATGCACGATGTATATCCTATCAGTGCCAAATACGTATTGGCTAAAATGGGATTCCCGATCGGGCTGGAGACGCGACGTTTGGTAGGTGAATTGACCCCAGCAATTTGTTCAAAACTTGATAAGTTAATAGAGGAGCGAAAAAATCTATTGGATTGATAGACTTTTATTTTTACTTTAAAGTGTTATTTAGTTTGTTGATGAAGTGTAGTCTAAAAACGCTGTCTGAAATTCGGATAGCGTTTTTATTTCTTCAGCAAATCCCGAGCGATTTTCAGGTGATGCTCGGTATGAATCCACAAAAATTGGATGGTTTTCCCCCGATTTAAATCACCAAAATATGGGTGTGGGAAAAACTGATTTGGCGCGACGCTCATGAGATTAATGATGGCCAAACTAGCACGTTCAAGCGCTTCCTGCAAGTCCATATCTGGTATAGGCTCAACCGCTTTAGGGGCTTTTGCTTTTCCACGAGGAATGTTTTTCGTAAGAAAAATGTAGAATTTAATCCAAGAATATCTCGGTTTGTAATTAGACGGATCTGATTTCGCTACTGCTGTAGTTACTTGGTTGATGACTAAAATACTATGAGCAAGATGCCAGCCAACAGATGCATGGGAAATGTCCGAATTTAGGGTTTCCGCCATCGGGATCATGGATTCAATTTCCGCTAATTGTTGGGCTAGTTTGTTGATCATAAGCGCATTTGAAAGAATAATCCGTGATTTGATTTTTCGAATTTCTTGGGCCCATAGGCGTCAAAGTTGGAGCCTAAGCCAATGGTAAATTTATCAAACGTCAGACCTGCTCGGAGGCTTGTTCCGCTTCGCGCATGGACATCATTTTTGATATCTTGTACGAATAAACCTTGCAAGCGAGTATACAACCGTAGTTTATTGGATAATTTGGGTTTGAATTCGGCTAGGGCAACCGTCTCAAATGCGGGCCCTGGTTTGAAATTATAGGTAGGGAAAATGACGATTAAATAATCTGGACTGGCCTTCAGAAACTGAAAGCCTAGGGTCGGCACAAACCCTAATTTATAATGCCATTGCAATCCTGATGCTGCAGAAAACCCTTTTCCTAGACCATAAGTGATTGAATTATTGAGCACCATTTCGGTTTCACTTGGCGTATTAGCGTAGTCGGCGGCACCCACAGTCACATTGAAAAAATTGAATTTCCCAGCTGCGTCGATAGGCCGATTGATGATAATAAGTAGGTTGGCGCGATTATTGCCAGCCATCACTTCGACGGGCAGTGGCGCCTTTTGGCCTAAAACAGGGTGTAGAAAACAGGTACAGGCGAATAGTAATAGGAATTTTTTCATGGCCACAAACTTACATAATGCTTAATTGACAATTCTTTTTTGCGACCAAAAAGCAAAAATCGCCGCTGTAATAAACATGATGAGGCTATAAACAACGGCAGGAATGGTCATCGTTCCGTTGTGTAAAATGCTGAGGGCAATGTAAATCGCGAGGGAACCGTTGTGAATTCCCACCTCCATGGAGATGGCAATGGCTTGCTTTGGCGGGAGTTTGAAAAGGATTGGAAGTCCATATCCGATACCGAGACAGCCTAGGTTAAATAGTAATGCGGCTCCACCTACAATCCCAAAATCTTCCCATAAGTGATCAATTTCTTTGAGGCCGGCTAAAATAATAAGTAGTGCCAAAAAAGCCCCAGAGGCCATTTTTACATACTTTTCAGCTTGCAGTGCCCTTGCTGGGAAATAAAATTTTAGGGCCATACCAATGCCAATGGGCGTTACGATGAGGATAAAAACTTCGAGTAATTTTTGGAATTGTAGCGGGACATAAGCATCTGCTTGCATGAAATAGGCCATCGAAAAATTAACGATTACCCCGATCGAAATGATGGATAAAAGACTATTGAGTGCCGTGAGTGAGACGTTTAGTGCGACGTCTCCATTGGCCATGTGGCTGTAAAGATTCGCGGATGGCCCACCGGGTGCAGCGGCTAAAAGCATGAGTCCCACGGCTAGTTCTGGAGGAAGATTTGTTACCAGGGCGATCCCAAAACAGAACGCAGGCAGGATGATCATTTGGGTAATTAGGCCAACGATCATCGCTTTGGGATAAACAAAAATTCGTTTGAAATCGGCTAATGTAAGCGATAAACCTAAACCAACCATAATTATGGCGATGGCTAGGGGCAAAAGGACGAGGGATAGAAAACTTGCTTGCATGCGGAAAATTTTGAACCTTGCTGGAAAATAAGTTAAAATTTGATTGCTATCCTAAAATTAGTGGCACGTCTTGCTTTGTGGATTTTCTGTCCGCGGGTGCGGATTGAGGGAGCGGACTTGATGGCGGCTCGGGGACCCTTGCTGATTGTAGCTAATCATCCCGATTCATTCTTAGATGCGGTGATTTTGGGTGCATATTATCCGCGGAAGCTTCATTTTTTAGCTCGTGGGGATGTGTTTCGAAAACCGTTGTATGGTTTTTTATTGCGGTCGATCGGGATGATCCCAATTCATCGGGCACGAGAGGGGCGCGAACATTTACATTTAAATGAGGGTACGTTTCAGGAATCGGTCGAAGTGCTTCGTCGGGGAGATGGACTGTTGATTTTTATTGAAGGGATATGTTTGTTGACACATGAAATACAGCCTTTCAAAAAAGGGGCAACCCGAATATTGGAGGCCGCTCACGCCGCAGGCATACAGCCTATGATACATGTCGTGGGATTAGGTTATTCAGATTTTAGGGCATTTGGGAAAGTGATCCATGTGGCGATTGAGTCATTTATGGAGCCAGCTGTTTTTGATCATGCGCGGCATCGGTTAGATTTTAATGCGGCGGTTCGGGAGCAGATGGTTCGTTTGGTACGTGTACCTGACGAGGTAGTGGTCCTTCGAAAAGGCCTGTTTTACTACTTAAACTTGCCTTTTTTTCGGGTGGTCAGTGATTATGTGTGGAGTCGTACGGCTGGAACTGTTTTTTATGATTCGGTGCTATTTGGGGTTTTGTTGTTTACATATCCGATCTATTTAGTTACGCTTTCAGCTCTTTTCCATGGGCTTTTTGGTATCTCGATGGTCGTGACGATGCTGGCGCTTCCGGTGGGATTTCGTTTGACAAGTATGCGGGTGGTTAAAAATAATCAATAAACGCATGAAATAGGTTTGCGTATAGGGCACTTTCCCCCTTACCTTTGCCAAACCTTGGAGGATTGGCAAAGGTAGGAAAAGAGGGGTTCGTTGAAATGCGAAATTTAGCTAGTTTTGATATTGAATAATTTAAACAACATGACTAAAAAGTACGATTTCCTGATCGTGGGCGCTGGATTTTTTGGCAGTATTTGTGCTCGCGAATTAACGAATCAAGGATATTCATGTTTGGTCATTGAGAAGCGCGAACACATTGGCGGTAATTGCTATACCGAAAAACGAGACAACATTCACCTACATGTGTATGGTGCGCATATTTTCCACACGTCAAATGAGCGCGTTTGGAAATGGATTAATCAATACGCGACTTTTAATCATTACACGAATCGGCCGATTGCCAATTACAAAGGCGAATTATTTGCTTTGCCTTTTAATATGTGGACGTTCAACCAATTGTGGAACGTCAATACGCCAGAGGAAGCTCAAAAAATCATCGCCGAACAAGGAAAAGATATCGTGGGGGAACCACAAAATTTGGAGGAGCAAGCCATCAAGTTGGTAGGTAGAGATATCTACGAAAAACTAATTAAGGGATACACCGCCAAACAGTGGATCAAAGACCCGAAGGAGTTGCCAAAGGAAATCATCAAACGATTACCTGTTCGATTTACCTTTGACACAAACTATTTCAACGACCGTTTCCAGGGAATTCCAGAAGGTGGATATACGCAGATATTTGAGAAATTACTAGATGGAATTGAGGTGCGCTTGCATGTAGATTATTTGGCGGACAAGGACACGTACAACGCACTCGCCAATAAAGTCATTTACACGGGCCCGATTGATTCCTATTTCGATTATCAGCACGGGGAATTAGAATACAAGACCACGCGTTTTGACCATGTAAAAAAGGAATATCCCAATCACCAAGGAGTTGCGGTTATGAATTATACAGATGCCGAGGTTCCTTACACGCGCATCATTGAACACAAACATTTTGACTTTAATGAGACTGAAAAAACCTGGATTAGTTACGAATATCCAGAGCCATATCAAGCAGGTAAAACGGAGCCGTATTATCCAGTGAATGATGCCGTAAACAACGAGTTATTTAGTAAATATCAAGCACTAGCCGCTGCAGAATCGCAAGTGTATTTCGGGGGAAGACTTGGTGAATACAAGTATTACGATATGCACCAAATCATCGAGCGTGCATTAACAATGGTAGAGACTTTTACCCTTTAGTTTTCCCTACCTTTGCCAAACCTTGGAGGATTGGCAAAGGTAAGGGGGAAAGTGGCCCCAAACAAACCCCACATTTTTTCATAACCGAAGATCCAAGGAAATTCAGCTTGAATAATCCATAAATTTCAAATCAGAGCCCATAAAATCAAGAATCTGATTTACTCTCTACCCGCTAAAAAAAGTCATTTGCCCATAAAAAAAGCTAGAGCGCCATGACGCGCTCTAGCCAATTAAAAGCTCCTAAAAGCTGCCTTACAGCAAAAGAAAATTATTCCTTCACACGAACACCTTTCGCTTCGAACATACCCATTAACGAGCCTTTCAAATTGTCAGCATCCACCTTGGTTAATTCTGCGTTCACATCATATCCTTGAATCGTGAAATAAATAACAACTTTCTCTTTATCATCTTCAACTTTGGAGATATCAACCAACGGCAATGAATCATCACCAACGATCTTCAACTGGCCAGTTAATACACCATCTTTACGCACTAAATTTGTTGAAAAAGTGACATCACCATTTGGCGTACCTGCCACCATGATTTTCCATTTTCCAGCAAAAAAATCAGTTGGATCTGGCAACTTAGCAAACGAAGTTGCTGAACACAAAGACATTAAAACAAACACGAAAGCAACTAATTTTTTCATATCTTGAAATTTTAAGGGTTTATAATAAAACAAATATAGAAACAATATTAATATTGTCTAATCTTGATACATTAAGTAAATTGGGTATATGAAAATTTTACTACTCCTACTATTAAGCCTGTCGGCTTTAGGCCAACAAATCATTAAACTCTATCCGGGCAAAGCTCCAGGATCCGAAAATTGGAATTGGGAAATGAAAGAATTGACGCCAATGCCTAACAACCGCATGTTGTTCAATGTCACCGAACCTACCCTAACCATTTACCCCGCTGCAAAAGGTAAAGGAAATGGAACCTCCATCATCATTGCACCAGGTGGCGCCTTCCACATTTTATCCATCGATTCAGAAGGTCACGATGTGGCCAAATGGCTAAGTGAACGAGGCATCACAGCTTTCGTACTTACCTACCGTGTCGTGAAATCTAATGGCCCCAACCCATTCGCGGAGTTAATGCCACTCATGAAAGACTTCAAAAAACTAGATGAAATCAACGCTCCTGTCGTGGAAATGGCTACGCAAGATGGTATCGAAGCGATTAAATATGTGAAAGGAAACGCGAAAGTGCTGGGCATAGATCCCAACAAAATGGGCTTTATGGGCTTCTCAGCTGGTGGAACCCTAACGATGAACGTCTTATTAACCGCACCTCAAGAATTAAAACCAAATTTCATCGCACCCATCTACCATTATGCCGATGCCGTAACCGGAAAAGTTATGCCAAATGCAAAAACACCCGCGTTTATTGCCGTTGCCGCAGATGACAATCTAGGTTTCACTCCTCACAGTATTCAATTATTCGAACGCTGGACTGCCGCCAAACACCCCAGCGAATTGCACGTATATGAAAATGGGAATCACGGTTTTGGCATGCGAAAGAATAACACATCAAGCGACAACTGGACCGTGGATTTTGAAAACTGGTTAAAGGTTCGCAAGTATTTATAAGTCCCTAAGCTGAAGCCTCGGGTTGGAATTATAACCCCAGACTTTTAGTCTGGGGATTTGGCAGGCGGCCAACTATCCTAGCCCGAATAGGGATAATCCTTCTCGTTAATTTACGTACATTCGATTTCTAAACCGATTGCATATGAAATTTGCCCAGATCATTTGCCTGACCTTGCTAAGTCTTTCCGGCTTCGCTCAAGTCAGCCTCACCAAACTCCAAGTTGAATACCAAGATCGACCTTTAGGAATGGACGAACCCAAACCTCGTTTCTCCTGGCAAATGCTGAGCAAAACCGCCAACCGTGGCGATAAACAATCAGCCTATCGTGTTCTTGTCAAAGATGAGAAAGGGAAATTAGTTTGGGATAGCCAACAAGTCAATTCCGACATTTCAATAGGAATTTCCTACGCTGGAAAAGCACTTGAAGCCCGACGAAAATATACCTGGGAAGTTCAAGTTTGGGACCAAAAAAATCGAATGACCACGGCCAATTCAACCTTCGAAACTGGACTCCTTCAAAGCGGCTGGCATGATGCCCAGTGGATCGGTTCAAACGATTTGCCACTCTACAGCAACTACCTTTCTGTCTATAAATTTCAATATCAAATCCAACTCGACGAGGCAACTAAATCGAAAAAGGCATCCTTTGTTTTTGGGGCAAACGACCCTCGATTGCAAAATAAAAATCTGAATATTCAAGGAGTAGCTAGCGGGAAAAACGATTCTTACATCCGTTTTGAATTAGACATCGCAGATACCACACAGGCTTTTTTCAATGTATATCGGGCTGGATATGATCCGAAGGATGAGGCCAATAAACCTTTATACCGTTTCCCAATTCCAGCTAACCTCATTTCAAAAGCCAATCAATATCAGGCACATACCATTTTTGCGACATGTAATTTTGGCGTATACGATCTTTATATAGATCAAGTGGACAAAGAACACAAAGTCAATCCGAGTCCAAAAAATGCGAGCCCATACGCGCCAACCGGATTTAACCTAAATCCTGTGGGCATGGGGAATAACTTTATCTCCTATCCTATGTTGGCCGAAATCGGTTTTCAAGTTCCTGCCGGCGAAACCGCCTATTTCTCCGATGTGCAGATTAAAAATTTCCGCCAACCGAGTAACACGCTATTTGCAGCTGCCGAAAAACCCGGTTTGTGGACAGGATGGGATGGAAATAAGTTTCGCATCAGCGGAACTTTTGCTGTAGCGAATCCAAGCAAAAACGCCGCTCCGATGTTGCGAACCGAATTTTCAACAAACAGCAAAGCCATTAAAAAGGCACGCATATACGCCACAGCACGCGGGATTTACGAATTGTATTTGAATGGAAAACGCATCGGCGATGACTACTTCAACCCAGGTTTGACACAATATAATAAGACACATCAATACCAAACATTTGACGTAACATCACACATTAAATCCGGCGAAAATGCCTGGGGAGCTTGGCTAAGCGAAGGTTGGTGGTCAGGCAATATCACTTACAGTGGGGAAAATTGGAATTATTTTGGGGACCGACAATCGTTATTGGCCCAACTGATTATTGAATACACGGATGGTACAGAACAGGTAATCAATACAAATCCATCTCAATGGAAAACATTTAATGACGGACCCATTCGCATAGGTAGTTTCTTTCAGGGCGAAGTATATGATGCCCAAAAAGAAGCCGCAATTGCTGGTTGGCATACCGCCTCCTACATCGACAAAAACTGGAAATCAGCCGCCTCCATTAACCTAGATGGAACAGCATTTACTGACAAATCGCTCGAATACAGCCAGATGCAATTAGTAGGCCAACTAGACGATCACGTTCAGATACGTAAAGTCCTGCAAGCACAATCGATTCAGGAACCCCGTAAAGGTGTTTTCGTTTATGACATGGGTCAAAATATGGTTGGCTTTCCGAAGATTTTTATTCCAAACGGCAAAGCTGGTCAGGTGATCACATTGAGATATGCCGAAATGTTATACCCGGATTTAGCCGAATATGCTTCGCAAAAAGGGATGATTATGCTGGAAAATATTCGCGCCGCTTTGGCACAGGATATTTACGTGTTGAAAGGTGGCGATGAATATATCCAACCGCGCTTTACGTTTCATGGCTATCGATATTTGGAAATTACGGGAGTTGATCAAGCCCCTGCATTGCCACAGGTGGCGGGCATTGTGCTATCGTCTATCAGTGAAATTTCCTCTTCCTATGAGACTTCAGACCCGATGGTGAATAAATTATGGACCAACATTACGTGGTCGATGCGCGGGAATTTCTTATCTATTCCAACCGATACTCCCGCGCGAAATGAGCGAATGGGCTGGTCGGGCGACATCAATGTATTCTCTAAAACGGCCACGTATTTAGCGCCTGTGAACAATTTCTTACGTCGGCATTTGCAAGGTATGCGGGATGTCCAACGGGCAGATGGGCGATTTACGGATGTGGCGCCGATGGGCGGAGGATTTGGTGGAACACTTTGGGGAAGTGCTGGGATTGTGATTCCATGGGAGACGTATCAGCAATATGGCGACAAGGCTTTATTGGCCGAACACTATAATGCCATGAAGCGTTATGTGGCTTTTTTAGAGTCCAAACAGACTCCAGAAGGCATTTTGAATGAAGGGCCACTGGGAGATTGGTTGAGTCCGGAGGGGAATAAAAATGATAATACCGCATTTTGGATGAGCTATCAAGCTTACAATTATGATATAATGTCAAAGGTGGCGCGCATATTAGGCTTCGAATCAGACGCCTCAAATTTTGATCAAAAATCAGCATCACGTAAGGCTTTATTTAACACCATTTACATGGATGCAACGACACATAAAACGGTCAAATCAGGTGTAAAAACCGCTTCCATGGGACCACCAAACGCAGCAGCAGTTACGGCGAAAACCGACAAAGGCCAAGTGGTTGACACCCAAGCTTCCTATGCCATTCCATTAGCCTTAGGAATTTTCGATGCAGCAAATAAACCCTTTGCAATTACGGGATTGGTGGAAACGGTGAAGCGTTCGAATACAGATGATGGCGGTGTGGCGCGACCGCCGTATTCGTTGATGACCGGATTTATCGGCACCGCTTCCATCAGTGAGGCATTATCAGCAAATGGCCAACATGCTGAGGCGTACCGTTTGTTGACCCAAAAAACGTATCCGTCTTGGTTGTATTCGGTAGCGAATGGGGCGACGACAATTTGGGAACGCTTGAATTCGTATACGGTTGATAATGGTTTTGGCGGGAATAATAGTATGAACTCGTTTAATCACTATTCCTTTGGAGCGGTCGCGGGCTGGATGTACAATTATTCTTTGGGGATCCAGCGGGATGTAAACTCCCCAGGCTTTAAGCATTTTTATTTGCGTCCAGTTCCGGATCCAACAGGGATTTTAACCTATGCTAAAGGCCATGTCTCCAGCATGTACGGGAAAATTTCGAGTAGCTGGTCGGTGAAAAACGGTCGAGTTACGTATAGCGTTGAGGTGCCAGCAAATACATCGGCGCAAATAACTTTAGCGGTTAAGCAAGGTGCGAAAATCACGGAAGGTTCGCGTCATTGGGTCGCGAAGGGGGATGCGTTTGTGCAGGAATTAGTGAGCGGGAAATACGTGTTTGTCGTGGAATGATTTCCGCCGACTTTGGCAAACCTCCGAAAGGGACTTCTTGCTTGAGCTTTGGCAATCCTTGGAGGTTTGCCAAAGCTAAGGGGGAAAAAGTACTTTAAGAGCAAAAAAACTGATAAAATAACTACACAATCTGATGAAAAATTGGGTTCTATTCACGCTACTTATTTTTGGACAAAATACATTTGCCCAAATCAAACTCCCCTCCCTAGTCAGCAACGGCATGGTTCTGCAACGTGATCAAGTAACAACCCTCTGGGGTTGGGCAAGCCCAGAGGAGAAAATTCGGATCCAACTAGGCGCAAAAACTATTCGTACACAGGCCAACAAACTAGGAAATTGGCAGGCTCAGTTACCGGCATATCCAGCCGGTGGACCTTATACAATTAAACTATCTGGAAAAAATGAAATCGTCTTGAATGACGTTCTTTTCGGGGATGTTTGGCTGTGCGCAGGACAGTCCAACATGGTCATCAATATGGAGCGCGTCAAAGAGAAATATCCAGCGGATATTGCCTCGGCAAAAAATCCACAGATTCGAAATTTCTTTATTCCAACTGCCATTTCCAAGGTAGATGTAAAAACAGAATTACCTGCAAGCAACTGGCTTCCCGTTACCCCCGAAAACGTCTTAAAAATGGGTGCTGTGTCGTATTTCTTCGCACGCGATATATATGCCAAACACCAGGTGCCCATCGGAATTATCAATTCCAGCGTAGGCGGAACCCCCATCGAATCCTGGATCAGCGAAGCCGGCCTCAAAGAATTCCCAGCTTATGTGAAGGATACCAGCAAAACAATCGCACAACCCGCAACGCAAAAAAAATCAACCGACCGTGGACTCATCGAAAAATGGTCCGACCCATCCTACCATCCCAAAGGGTGGAAACGCTTTGCCATCCCCGGATATTGGGAAGACCAAGGATTAAAAGACTTAAACGGCGTGGTTTGGTTTAGACGCGAAATCGACATTCCAGCGTCGCTTGCAGGGATGCCGGCCCATTTGTTTTTAGGCCGAATCGTTGATGCAGACCAAGTATTCGTCAATGGTGAACAAGTAGGAAATATCACCTACCAATATCCACCGCGACGCTACACCGTGAAAAATGGACTCTTAAAAGCAGGAAAAAATCTCCTTGTCATTCGCGTAACAAACACGGCTGGGAAGGGCGGATTTGTTCCCGACAAGCGATATGAACTACTGGTAGGCAACCAAACATTTGACCTACAAGGTGACTGGAATTATAAAGTTGGCGAAGTTTTCCCGCCCAAAATTGACCCCCCAGCTCCTAACCAATTCCCGCCAACCTCGCTTTACAATGCCATGATTGCACCTTTCACTTCATACGGTTTAAAAGGAATTGTTTGGTATCAAGGTGAATCCAACGCCGGAAAACCCGAGATCTACGAAAGCCTGTTGCCAGCCTTAGCCACCGACTGGAGAACCCAATTCAAGCAACCCGAAATACCATTTCTCTATGTGCAATTACCTGGTTTTCTAGATCGAAATTTTCTCCCATCTGAAAGCAATTGGGCACTTTTGCGCGAAGGCCAACGGAAAAGTTTGACCATCCCCAAAAGTGGAATGGCAGTCACCCTAGATCTAGGCGAATGGAATGACATTCACCCATTAACCAAAAAACCTATCGGAGAAAGATTAGCCCTTGCCGCGCGTAAATTAGCCTACGGGGAAAATATCGTTTCTTCCGGACCCATCTATACATCGCATAAAATCGAAGGAAATCGCGTGAGAATTCATTTCAGCGAGACAGGAAGTGGGCTAAGCATCAACCAGCAAGATGAAGATGAACTTACCTATTTTGCCATTGCAGGGAAAGATAAAAATTTCGTTTGGGCAAAGGCGATTATTGAGGGGGATAGTGTTGTCGTTTGGAGCGATGAAGTTCCTGAGCCTTTAGTTGTACGCTATGCATGGGCAGATAATCCCGAAGGAGCCAACCTAATTAACCGCGAGGGTCTGCCGGCTTCCCCTTTTCAAACAACAAATAAATAGCCCGGCGTTTCCACCGGGCTATCCATCTTAACCTAATGCCTTCCGCGCCTGCGCGTCCGGATTATTGGCCAAAACACACTGATCATCTAAAATCATTGTCTCGCCATTAGCTTTGGTATACGGTTTCCAATTTGGCAAGCCTCCACCATTTGGATTTCCCGTTTTGACAAAGTTCAAAAAGGACTTCGCCATTTTAGTAGACAAGGCCCGCGGGCGTTTGCCTCCGCCGGTATGTGTCAACATCAAATCTGTATTATAAAACCAAAAGCAGATATCGTCGCAATGGAACGCACGCATCCGACCATCGAAAAGTGGTGGCTGCCAGCCGAACCAGGAAACATAAACGGGCGCTTTGCCTTGAGCGAATTTGGCATCTGCCGCGGCAATGGCACCCTTTCGGTTTGAATTAATCATCGCCCAAAGTTCAATCGGCTTAGCATTCGGGAAGTTTTGATGGAATGCCTCAACAATCGTAGCGGATTGATCCCCATAACGTGGCTTAATTTTATCCACAACACCAGCTAAACTTATGGATTCTAAACTCGCGTCTGTACGCGATGGGCTGAATTCATGAAACGTCGTATTGATGATCAATGGGATATCAGCTGAGAAATGATTCGGGTCGCTAAAGAACGGTTGGTCATTCAACGTAACGCCATCCGCCACCGGCGAAAATCCCCCACGAGCAATGCCCATTTTCTTCGCCTCCTCATTCATTTTCTCCACCGCACGCGACGTAATATCAATGTATTGACGCCACGGTATTTGCTGGAGCTTCTCAATTTCACCTGGTTTCAAACCAGCCTCCTCCATTACTTTCACACCCAATTTCTCCGCATATTCTTTATTGACACCTCCTAACGAAGTTCCCGACAAAGCAACTGCCTTATGAAACAAACCTTTGGCAGCTGGCATATTCATCAACGTAGTCACTTTCGCACCACCACCTGACTGACCAATAATGGTCACGTTTGCAGCATCGCCACCAAAATGTGCAATGTTATTTTTCACCCATTCCAGCGCGGCAACCATATCTAAATTACCCACGTTCCCAGAATGGGGATGTCCACCAGCAGCTTTGAGATGTGAATACCCGAAAGGCCCTAATCGGTGATTGATTGACACAAAAACAACATTCCCTAAGCGAGAAATATTCTCCCCGTGATAGCCATCTTGCTCGATCGCATTTCCATTCGTGAATCCACCGCCATGCAACCATACAATTACCGGTCGCTTCCCCGAATCAATCGCTGGCGTCCAAACATTCAGACGCAAACAATCTTCTGAAACGTCATCGTAATTCCAATGATCCACAAACGAAGCATACGCATTTGCATAGCGCTTCTCCATAATTTGTGGAGCCGTATTTCCCCACCAAACACAAGGTTTTACCTCAGACCAAGCAGCAGGTTTTTGTGGAGGCATAAAGCGATTTTTACCACTCGTATCCGCACCATACGGTATCCCCAAAAACTGATTAATTCCACGTAAAATAAATCCACGCACCTGGCCATATTCCGTTTGTGCAACCGCAATTTGATCGCCCACAAATAGGACTTGATCATCTGCATTTGCCACAACGGAGCTTGATACCCCATTCCCCACACTCAGTGATGCGGCACCCAATCCTAAGGACTGAATAAAATTTCTGCGATTTGATTTCATAATTTGATAGGTTATTTATTTAAGTCCATAAATTTTTACTTGGCGCATCGACCACGGAATTTCATCTGCCTCTTTCGTCAGACCCTCCCCTAATTTCAACCGCACAAATTTCGTTTTCACTTGATCAAAGCTGACCATATTATCCCCTTCTTTTCCTTTCCAATTCGCCACATGGGTATTCCAAGTAAGCCCATCCAACGAAGTTTCCACATGCATTACCCGCGGATACGTTGCAATCATAGTTGGCGCTACACCGGGAGTCGGCTTTGCAGGACGTTTAAAGGTCGTATTGGACGTGAAATGAAATTCAGACAAGTTGATAGATTGCGGAAATTCAATCTGATACCACATGTCTTTGGCTTGCGTAATACCGGTCGACCAGCCCTCATAATTTGTCGCACTGCGTGGTGAGGCATTGCCCCCCACACGCGTAGAAACGGTATTACTTGCCGTAAATTTCCAAGCCGCATCTGCAGGGAATTCCTGCGGAACAACTTTCATCAGTGCTTCATATTTGTACATCGATGTTTGCTTGGCTGTCTTTGCCCGAATCGCAGCGACTTGTTGGGCCGTTACAAACGACGCATCATTCGACAACCCATTGCGGATATATGAAACGACATCTGCGATCCATTGATCCGACTGCTCTTTCATCGGTTGCATCATGCCACCCGCATAATTTTTCCCATCTACTACTCCGTCCAAACCATGCAATAAAACCCGCACAGCATATTCTGGATGTGACTGAATGCGGAAACTTCCTGCCAAAGCCGGAGCGAGTAATTTATTATTTCCCATCGATTTCCCCATGCCATCATTGCCGTGGCATTGCGAACACAATTCGGCAAATACCAATTCGCCACGTGCCAAAATTTCCTTTTGATCCTTACTTAATTCAGCGGCATTAAACGGCCCATTTTGACGTGGTTTTGGGGGTGTGATGGTTTGTTCGCCCACCAACTTCACCCCACCACTTGGGTGTTTCACCAAGCTCGCTTTCACATGTTCCGCCAGTTCGGGTACCTTCACAAACTTCGCAGAGAAGATAGCTTGCATCGCCACTTCAGGATCTGCGTCCAACATACTTTTTTGATATGTTACGGCAAACGATTTATCTCCCGCTTTATATAATGTTTCGGAAGCTTTCAATGCTTGGATTCGCATGCGTGGATTTGCATCTGCAACTAATAATTGAACCGTTGGCGCCGTTAAAGCACCCAGGCCCTCAAGCGTCCAAAGTGCATGAATTCGACCATTTATCGTCGACCCTTTCAATGCCATTTGCTTTAAAGCTGGCACGACCGATTTATCTTTTCGCAATACCAAAACCTGCTGCGCCATATCTTGCCACCAGCCATTAAGATGATTTAGGTAGGTAACTAGTGTCGCTGATTTTTCATCGTACATGCGTACAGGTTTCTTGTCACGCTCTTGACCTTCATATGTAATGCGCCAAATACGCCCTAGGCCCACCACTTTATCTAACTGATATTGGTCGATTTTCAATCGTAAATAGGAGTCTTTGGGCGTCCACTGCCCTTCCTGAATAATCCCGTGGTACATATCCACAATGTACATAGTTCCATCGGGCGCGGTAGCCATGTCAACCGGACGGAATAACGGATCCGTTGATTTTAAAAATTCTGATTTTTGGTCTTGAAAAACGTTATGTAAAGTCGTCAATCCATCTTTCACTACGGGATTAATTTGACGGACTATTCGAGCCACGGGTTCCCCATAAAATAGTTGGCCCCGCAACGAAGCCGGCAAACGATCTCCTCGGTAAATATCGTTTCCAGCTGATCCGGTCACGCGATTCAGCGAACCATCCGGCTGACGAATTTCATCCATTCCACCTTGCATATCGGCAACTTTAACTGCGGCACCCCAAGGAACTTCGAAGCCTTTCGCTAGCTCATTAGGGACATCATAATTTCCATATTGAATCGGGAATTGGAAATGTGACGGTACGCCTGAAGCGCCCCCTTGAAACCATAATTTTCCATTATCATCTTGGGTAATTCCCCATTGTGCCCGATTGGCACCGGTCTTTTCACGAATAATACCATTCGGCGTTTCACGGATACGAAAGGCATTCACCGTGCTATAAAGCCAGTTGTCCATGCCATAAAACAAGAAGGCTTGTTGGTGCTCCACATTCCCCGACCGACCATATTTCGTGGTAAAGAGCTCTTTTTTATCGGCTTTCCCATCTCCATTGGTATCCGTGTATTTATAAATATTATCGGTATCAGACTCCATGGTCAAAACGGCATCTTTTCCATACGGGAGTACGAAACGAGGGAAGATCAATTTATCTACAAACGTAGTTCCCGTCTCATAGACGCCATCGTTATTTTTATCTTCCCAGCGCGAGATGACGCTGATGGGTTCGAGTTCGTTTTTGGAATCGGCGTCCAACATATACGAACGCAATTCCAATACATACATGCGACCATTTCCATCAAACACAATTTCTCCGGGTTGTTGGATTGCAGGCTCCGTCAGAACGGGTTGAATTTTATATCCGGGAGGCAGCTGAAAGCGTTTGGCTTCTTCTTCTACGGACAAAGGCCTAACGGGATCTTTAGGTGATAAGTCAATACCTTTCCAATTTTCATCGTTGGGATCTACACCTGCAGGCAAGCGCAACGAGTCAGCGGAGATAATTGATTTATGGTCAACATGAAAGGAAGTTAAAAGGGACAACGACAAGGTCCCGAGTAGACACCAGGTGGCTAATTTTTTCATGGAAATATTTACTAGGTTTAGAATTGATGACAAGGAAATCAGAATTTCACTGAATTACAATAGGTTAGCAAGAATAAGCAGGGCAGACCCGCCGAAAAATCAATACTTCGTAAATGTGGTATTTTAATACGTTCCTGTCATATCTTCATCAACACAAATGATGTAGTCGGCCTTCAAAAAGTGCTCTGGAAGCAAGGAATCAATCTCTTTTTGAGTAACAGTAGCGATGGTCGCTATCTTGATATCGGATTTAGAACGCTTCAAATACCAGGATATCCCTTCATGGAAATCCGAATGGTAAGAACCATTGTAATGAATAAATAGGGTGCCTGGAGTCCAGTTTGAAAAAATAAAATGAGCCATCGTCGCGTCTTTCAAAGCTTGGGCTTTGGGCATGTTCGGTGAGGTATGTTCGCCCATCATGGTCAACATTTTTTGATAGCCCGGTAGATTAGCATCGTAGGCAATGGGCAATGGAGCAATCCAAGCCTTTTCTTCTATGGACAGGTTTGATAAACTTTCAAAACCTCCACGCGCTACCGAGCTTGCATATTTTCGTGGGACATTGGTCGCGATGAAGGGGATATTTTTCTCTTTGGCAAAGTTCACCAGCGGCGCATAATCAGTCCGATAATTTTTCCACAATCTGGCCGATGAGTCGAGCCCTTTTGCTGTTATTTTACCTTGTAAATAACTCGTTAAGGCTTGTTGGTTATCCTGCTCAAACATCTATGCGCCTAAGATGAGTTGGCGTTTCCCCGCACAAGCTTGGGTAACTTCAAGCTCCAGCCAATGACTAATGGGATTATTGTGTAATTCACCAAATAACACCACGTCCTGTTGCTGAATGTGCCTCAGCATTTTCACATAAGACACCTTTTTGCCTTGCGCATTATATAACATGTAGGCAGGTTTATCTTGAGCTTGCAGGGTCATGGATAGGCCCAAAAATAGGATGAGTAATTTCATTAGAATGGGAATAGCTTTGGCTAAAGTAAGCATATTTCCAAACATTGGGTGTACCTTTGCGCTTTCAAAAATCGCCCCTCTACATGCTTACTTCTGCGACCCGAACAAAAATCATCTTAATTCTGGGCATACTTTCGGCGATTGGACCGCTGTCCATCGATATGTATTTGCCTGCATTTAAAAATATTGCGCATGCCTTAAACTGCTCGCAGGAGGAGATGGGTTATACGCTTTCAAGTTTCTTTTTTGGAATATGCTTAGGGCAATTGATCAGTGGTCCGTTATTGGATCATTTTGGGCGAAAAAACGTATTGTACATCGGACTTTCAGTTTATGTACTAAGCTCGATTGCTTGCGCGTTTGCGTCAACGGTCGAGGCATTAACGATTTTTCGCTTATTTCAAGCCTTAGGTGGTAGCGTGGGGATGGTTGCGCCAAACGCCGTGATTCGGGAAACATTTGAAGAAAAAGAGCGTCCTAAAATCATGTCCTTTATGATATTAATTTTAGGCGTTTCTCCTATACTTGCTCCGTCATTGGGAAGTTTATTGTTGACCTTAGCCAGTTGGAAAGCCATTTTTCTAGTATTGGCAGGCATCTTGTCGGTGATCATTTTCTTAATCAGATCTTGGCTACCAGAGAAAATAAATCATGAAAAGAAGGGTCCTTTCCGGATTGCAACCATCGCTAAATCATACCGAGCACTTTTTAAGGAAAAGGAATATTTGGTGTTTGCCTTTACGGGTGCAATTGGTGCAGGAAGTATTTTCACGTATGTTGGCGGTGCCCCTTTGACTTTTTTGACCTACTATGGTGTCAGCGAATCTACCTTTGGATTTTTATTTGCCATTGTCGCATCAGGGATTATTTCAGCGAGTCAATTAAACCGAGTGGTACTTAAAAAGTATAGTAGTTTGCAGGTGTTACGCGTAACCTTACCTACGCAATTAGCATTAGGTTTATTGTTGTCGATATTAGCCAAATTCGAATTGTTGACCATGGAGCTAAACATCTTCCTTTTGTTTTTAATTATGGGTTGCCAAGGATTCAATTTCCCAAACGTAGCGACCTTAGCCTTACGCCCATTCCACCAAGGTGCAGGCACGGCATCGGCGATGTTGGGTTCCATCCAAATGGCGTGGGGAGCGGTTTGTTCCATACTTGTGGGGCTCTTGTTTGACGGCACACCTTTCACGATGGCGATTATTATTTTTAGTTGCGCCGCACTCGCAAATACGATACTCTTTGGCGTCGGCAGGAAAATAATTGAGAGGTAAGAAGTAAGAGGTAAGAAGTGAGGGGCAAAACGACTGACGACTAGTGACTAGCGACTGAACTTACCTTTCCCCTCATTCATCTATACAATCTACCGTTAGGCAGAAAAATGAATGTATTTAATTGAACTCATTGTATCTTTGAGGTACAATATATTTCAGTCCGCCTAGAGACTTTTAAGAAATATTTTGAGTGATAGATAAGATAAAAAAAACGACCTGCTGGGTCGTTTTTTTTTGCTAATGAGCAAGCGCCTTAAAGACTAAATCTTTTAAATACTGCTCCACGAATGTGATCGGATCTCCAGACTTAACATCAGTCAATTTGGGCAAGTGGGTGGAAAAGAATAATTGAGAATGAGCTGTCTCTATTAGCGTAGTGCTTAACGAATGTGGAAACAAATAGGCCGGGTGATACGCTTTTATCAATTCCGATACGCGTGCACACAAATCCTTATAGGGCTTAAATACCTCATTTTTGTTTATCTCCTTCACCTCTTTGACTAGGTAGACCTTACTGCTTTCTGAAATTACAATTTGATGCAAGACGTTCCTGTTGTAATCTGAAAGCCCTTGCAGCTCTGGCAACTCGCGGGTAAACAATTCAACAAGCCGCTCAATTTTTGCCCCCAAATCTTGGATTGGCTCAAGTTGTATGACAACTAAATATTCCATGTAAGACCAATACCAATTTAAAATATAAAGTAGCAAGCGGTGCTTATTCGTAAAATACCGATAAATTGATGCCTCTGTCGTATTCATTTCAAAGGCCAATTTTTTAAACGTAAAATGCTCAAATCCCAGCTTATGAATTAATTCGATTGCATGCTTTACGATCTGCTTGCCAAGTTCCGTACCTTCCGGATCTCGCAAATAGATGTTTTCATTCCCTTTAAAATTCAACGAATAATCCATAATTTCTTACTTTTGTATAAAAAATTAACGCGATACGAACACTTTCAAAAACAAATTTAAATGTTATGTGTAATAGTAATACTATAATTGCAAAAAGTACATATTTTTGTCGGACTAACATATAACCATGACACCATCCAATCCGTTAAATCGAATTGCCCAACTTGTCAAATTACATAAAAAGGAGGTTGTTTCTATTTACCTCTTCTCGATGTTAAGTGGTCTCATCAACTTAAGTTTACCTTTAGGCGTACAAACAATCATTGGTCTTGTCATGGGGGCAACCATGGTTAGCTCCATTTATGTCCTTATTTTCTTTGTCGTATTGGGTGTATTTTTAGTAGGCTTGCTGCAACTCAATCAGATGAAGATCATCGAAACGATACAGCAACGTGTTTTTACCAGTTATGCCTACACTTTTGCGGACACCATTCCTCGCATGGATTTAAAAAAAATGGATCGCTACTTCATTCCAGAAAAAGTGAACAGATTTTTCGATACAGTTAATATCCAAAAGGGATTTGCTAAACTATTGTTAGACATTCCTATTGCCTCGGTACAAATTGTTTTTGGTATCCTTTTACTCGCCTTATATCACCCACTGTTTATCCTTTTGGGAATTTTTCTGATCATTTTGCTTTTCCTCATTTTTAACTTGACCAGCAGAAGAGGAATCGCGACGAGTATCCAAGAATCAAATTACAAATACGAAGTAGTAGGTTTTTTCAATGAGATTGGAAGAACCTTAAAATCCTTTAAATTTAGTCAAGGTTCTGACTTGAATTTAGAAAAAACGAACGCACACACACGCGGTTATTTGGAGGCGCGAACACAACACTTTCACGTTTTATTGTTTCAATATAAAACACTAATCTTCTTTAAGGTTAGTTTGACCGTACTCATGTTGACGCTTGGTACGTACTTATTAATCCAACAACAATTAAACATTGGCGAATTTATTGCGGCTGAAATCGTCATCTTAATGGTCATCGGTGCCGTGGAGAAGCTCATTACGAGCTTAGACAGTGCATATGACGTAATCACAGGCCTTGAGAAGATTGCTAGCGTAACAGAAAGCCCATTGGAACATTCTGGTACGATGGACATAAATACTGACAAAGGATTAGAAATTCAATTGGCCGATTTCAGTTTCTCATTCGACAAAGATAAAAAAGTCCTAGATTCGATTAACCTAAAGCTATTGCCAGGACAAAAAGTATGTATCACCGGTCCAGAAGGTTCAGGTAAGTCGATGTTGCTGCGTATTTTAACCGGTAATTACCAAGACTTTAACGGAAGTTTTCAAATTAACCACTTCCCGATACATAATTATAGCCTAAAAAGTCTTCGTAAACATACGGGCATACTACTTCACGGTCAAGAGATTTTTGGAGGTAGTTTATGGGAGAACATTAGTTTAGGCCAAAAAGAAATCACAAGTGAAGTGATTCTCCAGAAAGCAAATGAACTCGGATTTGATGATTTATTGAATCATTTTCCATCAGGCTTTGAGACGATTATTGAACCAATTGGTAAGAAAACACCACAAACGATTATTCGGAAAATACTCTTACTCCGTGCGCTTTGTGGGAATAAAAAACTACTGCTACTCGAACAACCTTGGGCGGGATTAGAAAGCAAAAATAAGGAAACGATTAAAAAATACCTTTTGAATTTACCTGCTGACACGACGGTCGTTGTCGTTTCAGATGATGCCGATTTTAACCGATTGACAGACCAACAAATTAACATGCGCCATGGAAAAATTTAATGCGTTTGACCACATCTACCAAGAAAGGAAGAGCACAGAGATTAAGCCTTGGCTTGTTTCGCTGCTGATCATTACGCTTTTGCTCATTTTTTTACCTTGGACTCAAAATATCCGTAGCAAAGGAAATATTACTAGTATTTACCAAGAACAAAAACCGCAAAAAATTTATAGCCCCATTGCTGGGAAAATCAGTAAATGGTGGGTGCGCGAAGGAGATACGGTACGTGCAGGGGATACACTCGCTAAAATCACCGAGATTAAAGGAGAATATCTAGATCCAAACCTTATTTCTCGAACGCAACAACAGCTTACCGCCAAACAGGGTTCGCTTAGATTTTACGAGCAAAAAGTACAAGCAACCACCGATCAAATTCAAAACCTAAGACGCTCATTAACATTGAAGCAAAATCAGGTTGACAATAAAATCAAGCAATTGCAACAAAAAATTACGGGTGAGCGAGCGGAACTTGAGGCCGCACAGAATGACTACAATCTTTCTAAGGACCAATTCGAACGGAATCAAAAAATGTACCGCGAAGGGTTGATATCGCAAACACAATACCAGCAACGGAATGTTGCGATGCAAAATTCGCTAGCCAAAAAGACAACGGCCGAGAATAAGGTAAATCAAACTTTGCAGGACATAGCGAACGCTCAGATTGAGCTTCGGGGTGTCGATCAAGAGTACAGCGAGAAAATCAATAAAGCAGATGGGGAACGATTCCAAAGCTTAAGTGAAGTAGAAAGCAATAAAGGAGACATCGCTAAACTTGAAAACCTAGTCACAAATTATACGATCCGGAATGGGATGTACTTCATCATCGCTCCGCAGTCAGGACAGATTATCAAAGCAACCAAATCCGGTTTAGGCGAAATTATCAAGGAAGGGGAAGATTTATTAACCATCGTACCCGATAATAACAATGTGGCCGTCGAAATTTTTGTACGTCCAGTGGATCTTCCGCTCGTACATGCTGGGGAAGAAGTTCGTTTAATTTTCGATGGATATCCCGTCATCTTATTCGCGGGCGGTTGGCCCAATCAGAGTTTTGGTACCTTCCCAGGTAAAATTCGTGCCGTGGAAAATACCATTAATGACGAAGGATTATTCCGAGTTATTGTGGAAGAAGATCCCAAAGGAAAAAGATGGCCTAAGCAACTGCGCATTGGTTCAGGCGCACAAGGAATTGCCTTACTAAACGATGTACCAGTTTGGTATGAATTATGGCGAAATATCAACGGATTCCCACCTGATTACTACCAAGGCAAAACAGCAAAAAAGGATAAGAATGAAAAATAAAGCCTTGCTTTTCCTGCTGATATTTAACGTAAGTTTTGGCCAGCAAAAAACGTTGAACTCCACGGAATATTGGCAAATTGTTCAAAATTTCCATCCGATCGTTAAGCAAACTTTGATTGAAATTAAACAATCAAATGCCTCTCTGACGATTGCGCGTGGCGCTTTTGATCCAATTTTGGAACATTACAGTACGCAAAAAACATTCGATGGGAAAAATTACATCGATTACCATGCGCCATCCCTAAGCATTCCTACCTGGTACGGAATCGAGTTCAATGCGGGTATAGAAAATATTAGAGGTTCGCGACTCGATATAAGCCAAACGCAAGGTCAAACGAGTTACCTCGGCGTTCAAATTCCATTAGCCAAAAACCTATTAATGGATAAGCGAAGAGCCGTTCTTCAGCAAGCCAAAATTTTGCAAAAAATGGCCATTCAAGATCAGCGTAACGAGCTGAATAAGTTATTACTAGATGCCATGGAAAGCTATATTTCCTGGGTTAGAAGCTACCAAGCATTTCAGCTGGTGCAAGCTAATTATATAAATGCATCCAAGCGTTTAGAGTTTGTTAAAAAGAGTGTTGAGTTTGGCGACCGACCAGCCATTGATACCCTTGAAGCACTGACTCAAAAACAAACTTTTGAGAATATGTTGACCGGCAAAGTATTAGACGTTGCCAAAGCCCGCATCAGCCTATCTGCTTACCTTTGGAATGCCGATAATAATCCCGTTGACCTAGCCGAAGATGTAATTCCTACGCCAAACGATGAAGTTAATTTACTCGCAAATGCCGACCTGAATCTGCAAAGTCTGATTGAGAAAGCGATGCAAAATCATCCGGAGCTGAATAACTACCGGAATAAATTAGCAGTATTGGGGATTGAAAAGAGATTAAAATTTCAAAGTTTACTACCTAAACTGGACCTAAGCTATAACCATTTGTCGAGAGGTGGCCCATCGCTGTATGGTGCTGCATTCTTAGAAAATAATTATAAGTATGGGGTTAAATTTGAATTGCCATTACGGCTTTCAGAAGGGCGCGGTGCCTATCAAGCGGCCAAATTAAAAATCGAAAATGAGCAACTTAATTTGAATCAAAAACAGGTTCAAATTGAGATCAAAATTCGTAATTACTTCAACGAATTCGAAGCCCTACAAAAACAAATTCGGACGCAACAATCTGCCTACACTAATTTTCAATCACTAGTGAAAGCAGAAGAATTGCGGTTCGAAAACGGGGAATCTTCGTTATTTTTAATCAATAGCCGGGAAATGAAATTCCTTGAGGCAGCAGAAAAGTTGGTGGATCTAAAAGCCTACCTACAAAAAACTACCTTTGCCATGCAAGCGAGTGCCGGTATATTATACGAAAACTAGGCCTTTCGGTTTTTCACTAGATCAAACGCATCGTCGTAATCCGTACGTAACGTTCCCATCACACGATCCCAGAATAATAAATAAAGGCCATAGTTGCCCTTGAAATATTTGTGATGCTGGTTGTGCGCAACAGAGGTATTCACCCAGCGACCGATGGCCGTCCGACTGAATCCCTTCGGATAAAGCTCCCAGCCCAAATGCCCATAAATGTTATACACGATCGAAAAGAAGAAAAAAATCGGCACATGGGACACGTGCATTGGAATCGTAAAATAAAAAATCAAGATGATTCCATTTTCTAAAATCGCCTCCAAGGGGTGAAACGCATACGCCGCCCAAGGTGACGGATTCGTAGATTTATGATGCACTAAATGAAACCACTTGAACAACGATGGATGATGCATAATCCGGTGTATCCAATAAAAATAGGTGTCATGCATGACAAACATGATCGGGAAAGCCAAAACGTAATAAGCCCATCCAAAATCGGCAATCTCCTTGTAAATCGTTGTAAACGGCCTAACCGCTGGGTCAAAGACTACGGCCGTAACAATCACGGCAAAAATAACCATACTCGAAAAAGAGTACATAACCTCTCGCAAATAGTCTTTGGTCGCAGGGAAAGCTAGCTGGATTTTAAAGCGAGCAATGCGCGGGCGAAGGAGGTAATAAAAAAGCAAGAAAATAAGCCCGGCTACCATGAAATAGCGGACACTTACTTTGCTGAATATTTCAATAAACTTATCAACTGAGAAAAACATGGGCGCAATTTACGATTAAATTTTATTTCTTGCGCCCCCACCAATTCGCTAATATCGAGGCAGTTATGTTCTGCATCGAGCCAAAGATCCCGGGAACCAACCCCATGGTAGCAATAAGGCCCATTTTGGATGCAATACCTGACGCCAATCCCGCATTTTGTAAACCTACCTCAAAGGCAATGGTCCGCGAATCTTGCTCATTAATCCCCATCCATTTGCTAATCTTATATCCGAAGAAATAACCAAATAAATTATGAATGAGTACGATCAAAATCAATAGCCATCCAATCGACAAGAGTGTATTGTGACCCGCAGAAACGGTCAATGCAACTATGAAAATGATGGACGCCATCGATAAAATTGGCAACAACTCATCCAGCCATTTCCGCTTCCCATATACATATTGATTATAAATTAACCCGGCAATCACAGGGAAAATAACTATCTCCATGATGTGCCAAAACATATCCCAAAAATTGATAGGGACCAATTGGTTTGCTAAAATTTTCATCAAAAGAGGAGTCACCAAAGGTGCAAGCAACGTTGAAATGGCCGTAACCGTTACCGATAATGCCAAATTCCCTCCCGATATATAGGCCATCACATTTGATGCCACGCCACTTGGCGAACAACCTACGAGAATAATCCCAGCCGCTATTTCAGGAGGCAAGTCGGTTGTCATAGCCAACGCCACCCCAATGCCCGGCATAATTAAATAGTGGCAAAAGATTCCCGCCAAAATTGGTTTCGGAGATTTAACAATCTCCACAAAACGCGTAAAATTCATGTGTATTCCCATGCCGAACATGGTAATGACTAAAAGTGGAGTCACCAACTTTTTCAAGGGAAAGCCCTGGTATGCCACCAGATTCTCTGGATAGTTCAAGGCATACGTGGACGCCGCAAAAATGAACATCGTATATGAAAAGCCTTTCAAGATCGGATACCCTTGGAAGCCTAAAGCCAACAGCGTAAAGCTGCCCATTAGGCAAATGGCCGCACCGGGTAGATCGAAAACAGAGCAGATAGCTGCAGAAATTAAGGCCAAAAAGCCCAAGCCAAGACAGGCTTGACATAAAATTTGTTTCATTTGTAACGGTTTAGCATTGGTTAAAAATAAGTAAAATATAGTTAGTTGGCTCCATGCACAAAGCCTAACTTTAAGAAAACACACGAAGTACTATGAATGTAGCCCAACAAGTAGCCATAATTACCGGAGCCGCGCGCGGCATTGGCTTAGCCACCGCACACTTATTTCTCGCACACGGATATCGCGTAGCCTTCGTAGACAAAGACACGGAAGAATTATTGAAAGCCACCCAGAACTTACCTAATTCCTTACCCATTACCTGTGACATTTCCGATCCCGAAAGTGTCAATCACATGATTGCAACCGTGCTTGAAAACTTCGGTCGGATCGATGCGCTTGTCAACAATGCGGGCGTAGCGGAATTTAAACCTTTGGAAGAAACCGATTATGCTTGTTGGCGTAAAATCATGTCCACCAATCTTGACGGCGTATTCCTTTGCACGCAAGCTGCCATCCCAGCGTTAAAAGAAAGTAAAGGCGCCGTTGTAAATATCGGTTCCATTTCAGCTGTGCGAGCAAGTACATTGCGAGTCGCGTATGGAACTTCGAAGGCCGCTGTGGTACATTTAACCAAACAATTTGCGGTAGAGTTGGGGGATTTTGGTGTTCGGGTCAACTGTGTTTCTCCGGGACCCGTGAAGACGTTATTAGCCGCCGCTATACACACGCCAGAAATTATAACGGCGTATTACAATGGCATTCCATTGAATCGTTCGGCGACGGTGGATGACATTGCCGAAACGGTTTATTTTTTATGCGCTGAAAAATCAGGCTATATTACAGGCCAAATGATCGCTGTAGATGGGGGATTTGATGCGGCGGGAGTAGGCCTGCCCGCCTTACGAGCAAAACGCGGACTATGAAATTACTCTTTTGCCTTCTGTTAACTTTTTCTGTTTTTTCACAAGAGAAGCAGCGCATCTCGGGTGTGATTAAGGACGCTAAAACAAAGGAAGTAATTCCGGGAGCAAACGTTTATCTGGAGGGGACGACCATCGGTACCCAAGCTGACTCGCTTGGTCTCTTTACGCTGAGAAACATAGTACGAGGCCGCTACCAGTTGGTGGGCTCATTTGTCGGATACAAGCCTGCCTTTCAATTCATTGACATTAATTCCCAACCCAAGGAGTATATAATATTATTGGAGGAAGACAATCAAACATTGGCAGAAGTTCGAGTCGTAGCGGGTCGAGACAAAGACTGGGAAAAAGGGCTAAGAAAATTTGAGCGCGCATTTTTAGGGGATTCGTACAACAAAAAGGAGGTGCGTTTATTGAATAAAGAGGTCTTGAATTTCGAGGAGGACGAAGGCCGGTTTTTGGCGACGGCGATTGCTCCTTTAGTCATTGAAAATCTCAGCCTGGGATACCGAGTAACGTATACGTTGGATCGACTTGAACAAACCAAAGACTTAACTTCCTTCCGGGGGCTAGGTCGGTATGAATTTCTTCCTTCCACCGACGTGAAGCAACAAAACCGTTGGAAAGAAAATCGAAAAGAGGCATATCTAGGATCCTTATCACATTTTTTAAAAGCCATGGTGGAGAATCGACTTGAGGCGGAAGGCTTCAATGCTTATTTATTGAAACCGGGTGTCCAACAAATTGGTCGAAAGGGTTATTTTTATGACATCTCGACTAATCGCCACTTCCCATTCCAGCCAACGGAAGTGATTAAGCCATACCAGGATTTGTTGGTGTTAGATACACAAAATGCGATCGAACTGGTTTATAACCAACGGCGCGTATCGAGGCCTATTTTTGTAGATGCACCTTATCCATATACTGTTTTAATTCCTAAAGGCCGTGTCTTACTGAGTCAAACAGGGAATTTAATGGACCCGTTTTCACTAGAAATGCGGGGAGACATGGGGCGCATCGGGATGGCAGAATTATTGCCCCTCGATTATACGCCATAAAAAAAGGCGCCCTTGCGAGCGCCTTTTCCTTATTTTAGTTTCATATTCAGCGGATCCCACTGAATGATTTTCTTATTGAAATAACTTTCATTACAAGCCAAAGCCGGCGCTGCTGCTCGGAAACCGAATGTCGCATCTTCTACGACCTGCTTGCCTGTACGAATCGCATCAAAGAAATTCGTAAAGTGATCCACGTGCTCATCGTATCCCGCAGGTGCTCTGAAAATGACATCTTCTTTGGTCGGGCGCTTGCGTTGTGCCTCCGTCCATTTGGCATTGTATTCCTTCGTCATTTCTTCTTGCATACTTTTCGGGAATGTAAATACCGAATCATATCCGCCGAAACCTGGTGCCTCTGGCATGATGCTATGCGTCACAGAAATCGTATTTCCCTTCACGTTCATTACTCCTTCTGAACCGACCAAACGAGTCACCTCTTGACCTCCAGTTCCACTAACAAAGTTAACTTGCAAGGTTAATTGGAAAGCAGGATGCTGAGGAGTGTCTGCATATTGCATCACGCCTGACATCACATCGGGTAAATTACGGCCGTCTTTCCAATAGCTAAATTGTCCCGTAGAGAAGATGGTTTCTGGTCCGTTTGAGTTCGTCATGAAATGTGTTCCACTCAATAAGTGAATGAATAAATCACCCGCAACGCCGGTTCCAACTTCTTTAAATGCGCGCCACCAGAAGAATTTCTTGGCGTCAAATTCCATTTTGGCCGTTGCCTCGATGAAGCGATTCCAATCACAAGTAGACGCATCCGCATCTTTGGGAATGGTATATTCCCACGCACCAATCGAACTTTGACGATCGTATACGGCATTCACCATGTTGAGCTTTCCGATTTCGCCGTTGGCCAACATCTCCTTTGCCTTAGCTAAACCAATGCTGCTGACACGCTGAGAGCCAACTTGTAATACCTTATTGTATTTCTTTTGTGCATCGATCACGCGCTGGCCTTCACTGATTTTGTAGACCATAGGTTTCTCCACATATACGTGCTTGCCTTTCGCGAGTGCATCGATTGTGATGCGTGCATGCCAAACGTCATGCGTGGCGATAATCACCGCGTCGATATCCGGGCGGTCTAATAATTCTTTGTAGTTACGCGTAGTATAAAGATCCTTGCCATAAAGTTCTTTGGCATTTTCAATACGGCCCGTATATAAATCACAAATTCCGGCTAATTCTACACCAGGCACTTTCAAGGCAGAGGCTAAATCAAAGTGGCCTTGCACCCCAAATCCAATGACACCTAGGCGGATTTTATCGCCTACCGATATCGGTTTTTCATAACGTAAAACTCGCTCTTCTGCTTTTTGTTGGGCTGCTAATGACTGCAATGGTGCCGCGGCGGCTACCATACTTGTTGCACCGATTTGCTGCAGGAATCGTCTGCGTGATGCGGAACTGTTATCTTTCATAATAGGTTATTTTTTCGAATGCTAATTTACAAATCTTCTAATGCGTAACGCACATAGGCAAACTTTTTTCCATCGGGACTCCAAGATGGAACATTAATCGTGCCTTGTCCGCCATAAAATACCTCCGTTAAATCTTTAATTTTCTTCGTTTTCAAATCCAACAAGCGCAATTTGATTTGTCGGCCAAACGGATGCGCCTGCAGCTGATCTTCCATGTAAGTAATAATCGTAGCCACTTTATTGTTGGGGGCAATGTGCGCAAACCAATTTGAATAGTTGTCAAAGGTCATTTGTTCCGGCTCAGAACCGTCCGCCTTCATGCGCCAAATTTGCATCATCCCTGAACGATATGAATTAATGTAAATGTATTTCCCATCAGGCGAATATTCGGGACCATCATCTAAGCCTTCGTTGGTCGTCAACCGAATTTCTTCGCCTCCATCCGTAGACATGGCATAAATATCAAAATTTCCGTTTCTAACAGCGCAGTAGACCATTGTTTTCGCATCTGGCGAAACACCATGCCAATAAGAAGGTGTCAAAGGGGTCAACTGGACAGGTTCTCCACCGTCTGCGGATACCTTATAAATGAAGGACGATCCGCCTTTAATCTCCGGCTTGCCACTCGAAATAAATAAGGTTTTTCCATCAAAGGTATAGCCATGGTCATTGTTGGCCTTCTGCACCGTCCCCGTATTCAGTTCGCCTAATTTCTCTCCTTTAGGGCTTACTTTTTCAAGTTTCCCGTAGGCATTGATAAGTAAAAACGATCCATCATGTGACCAGTTGGGTGCTTCAAAATGCCGTTTTTCTTCTAAAATTTTCTCTGATTTCCCCGACTTGAGGTCATAGATATACAAGGAGCTGATGACTTTTTTGCCCGCGGGCACCTGGGCCGATAGCGAGCTGGCGATGAGCGCCAGGGCAAGTATTTTTTTCATGGTAGGTCTAGAGATTCACGTAAGTTTACACAGAATCAGATAAGTTTCCTATCCTGCCTTCACCCCTTAGCCCTCTCCCTTACCTTTGGGCCCCTTACCTTTGGCAATCCTCCAAGGTTTGCCAAAGGTAGTGGTTTGCTGGCTTTACTGATTTTGAAAAACTGATAATTAAAACCAGTTTATTGGAAAGAAAAAACAAAGGGAAAGACAAAACTTACTAGCGCTGCCCAGATCGCATAAACTGGCAAAAAGTAGGTCATGCTAGCCTCCACATCCCCTAGGTTCTTTTGTCCGCGAATCAAGCCTAGTAGCTCGCGGGTCACCAAAATCAAATGAATCAAAACCAGGATATTACTTCCAAAAACCGCTAATCGATTAGGGGTAATACCTAATTCCAACAAGCGAAAAGCGATGGCTGAAAGTGCAATCCCATTATTAACAATCGCCAAAACAGCTAGAGTAACAAGCGAAATCCGTTGAAAAAATGATGATGATTCCTTCGTCGCTTCACTCACGGAGAATAATACAAGCGCCATAACGCCTACCAATACCCCGTTAAAAATCAGTAAGAAATCACGATCGTTGTACGGATCTTTCCCCGAGTAAATGAATGCACACAAAAACAAAATTAACATCACAGTGACCAGTGGTGTAAAGATTCGGGCAATTACAGGTGAAATTTTACTGACGAGTGTGGGGTTTTGGTGCACCAACAGCGTCGCAAGCAAAGGCACAGAAGGTAACACAGAAAGCACCAAATAACGGAAATAAAAATCCTCAATTTTAATGTCAATCAAGTTGAAAAGATTAATCGTTAAGGCTGTGAAAAGGCCACCTGCCAACAAGATTACCGCACTCATGACAAGCAAGTCCCCATGAAAACGCAGAAAATTGACGCGCTTTTTAACTTCTGCCGTTTGAGCTCCACTGAAAATATAACCAACTAAAAACCACATTAACAAAGGGACATGCAAGCAAGTCAAAATCAAGGTATTGCTCGACAAATTATCCGGAAGCAAATTCACAAAAACAACGGAAAAAAGTAACAGTACTACTGGCCATAAAAGACGCTGGAAAGGCAGTCCCTGCTTAAAAACAAAAAAACCAGCCATACCAGGCAACACAAAAAATGCCATGTTTCGCGGATAATAGAAATCATGCGAGATGGAGAACAGATCTGGCATTTGCATGAAAAATGCAACGATCAACGCAGCAATACCCACAAAAACCCAATCTCTCAAGTTCCCCCAGGTAATTTCTGATTGAACCCCGCGCAAGCGCTCATGCCAAAATTGCGCAGCAATTTCTGACTGAACATCAGGATAGATTTGTTGAAATGCAGCTGTAAAAACAGCTGGGTTAGCCCGGTATAAATTTTCTAATACCTCAGGCTTATGTAAATTTTCTTTAATGCGAATTTCCATACTATGATTGCATTTGTTTGATGAATTTCTCTAAACTAAAAAGGTGCTGAGCAAAAGCATGCTTGCCCAATTCGGTGGCGGCATATTGTGTATTGGGCTTACGGCCGATAAACTGCTTACGCACCTCTACATAACCCAGTTTTTCTAAAGCCTGCATGTGACTCGCTAAGTTACCATCGCTCAATTGAAGCGATTCCTTCAAACGCGCAAAATCCAGTTCGTCCTCAACCACCAGCAAGGACATCATCCCCAATCGGACCCGACTTTCAAAAGCCTTATTCAGATCTTGAAATAAATTAGACACGTTCGTATCGGGTATAAATGATGAAACCGTAAAAAATATGAACCAGACCAAATCCGAGCGCCCAAATCAATATGCCATACGCTAAAAAAGCCGTTGCCAAAAGACCTAAAATGATAAAGAATAGGCCAACTGACCGTACGGCGTCCAAGGTATATTTACTCGCACTTAATAACCCTAGTCCATAAAATAGAAGTGAAACAGGGGCCGCAAGTGAAACTAATCCCACTTGCAGTAATAGAATAGCAAAAATACCTCCCGTAAGTACCGGAATGGCGAGGCTATAGGTGAGGCGTTTGGCCGCATTGTCCCACGCCCGCTTGCCTGACTCCCGTGCATTGCGCATTGCCATAAACAGCCCAATCCCCACACAAATTATAAACAAGGAACTGATAAGGATGATGAGAAGAGTCTGATGTGATGAATGCCACATCCGTTCCAACGCCTCTGACTCAAATGGCGAAATGCCCGTCATCAGATAAGCAAAATAGACACATACCATTGATAGGATTCCTGCCAAAATTCCCGATAAACCACTAATCGATTTGAATCGAGAAGCTTGATCCATCATATCCCGCATCTCTTGGATGGCGGCCAACTGTTCTTCGTGATTTTCCATATTAAAAAGTACTTTGTATTGCAAAGTTAATATGAAAATCCGAAAATGAAAATTTTAATTCAAATAAGCCTGGACATACTCTGTGATTTCAGCTTGTAACCTTCGAATTATATTCCATTTGGCATAAGGTCTATAATAACAAATACTCACCTCTCTACGAAGTGTGCCATCGCTGATTTCCAAAAGATGTTTCTTCCTCCCCTCGCTCAATTGTTGCACATACAATGAAGGCAATAAGGTCATGCCCTGAAATGTATCCACTAAATTCAGCAACGTATCAAATGTATTTGATTCCACAGACAAGTTAGCCGGCAACGATTTACTCTTCTTCAAATCGCACAACTGAATAATTTGATCCCGCAAACAATGCCCTTCTTGCAACAAGAATATACGTTGTTGGCTTAAGGCCGACTGGCTTATTTGCTGTTTGCCACCAGACAAGTATCCATATAGCCGCAAATCTTCTACATATAAAATCTGTGTCTCCAAATCAGTCGACGCAATAGGCGTGCTCAAAATACCCACATCCAACTTCCCCTCGCGCAAATCTTTAATCATCTGATTCGTGGTTACTTCATGAATTTCCAAATGGAGAAGCGGATACTTTTCCACTAATGGTTTCATGATCAAAGGCAAAACCGAACTCGCAATCGTGGGTATAATCCCCAACTTCACCTTCCCCTCAATTTTCTGATTAATTGCCTTAGAAGACGAAAGCAGTGCATTGGCGTGTGCAACAACTTGTTGGGCCTGAACCAAAACCTCTCGCCCATTTTCCGTTGTGGCAATCGGATTTGCTTTGCGGTCAAAAATTACGATATCCAGCTGTTCCTCTAGTTTTTTAACCATCGCACTCAAGGTAGCCTGGGTAACATGACAATAATCAGCTGCTTTGGAGAAGCTTTTAAATTGGTCAACTGCTAGTATGTACTCTAATTGCTGTATATTCACGTGTATAGATTTTATCTATGCCAAATATAGAAAATTTCAGTTTTCTCTATAAATAATTTGCCAGTAAATTGGCTCCACTAAAATCAAGAATCATGAAAAAACTACTCTTCATCAGTGCAATTGCAGCTTCATTTGCTGCTCAAGCACAGGATTATTCAGCTAAGCCGGCAGCGGCGGCAGCTAATCCGCATGCTGCAGCAGGCGCAAATCCTCACGCAGCTAATCCGCATGGCGCTAACCCACATGCAGCAGCAGGAACTAATCCACACGCTGGCATCAACCCACATACGGGAATGCGTTCAGCAACGACAAACAAAGATTGGTGGCCTAGCCAATTGAACGTGGGTATCCTTCGTCAAAACTCAGAGAAGTCAAACCCGATGGGACCCGACTTCAACTACATCAAAGCATTTAAGAGCCTTGACTATTTCGCGTTGAAAAAAGACATCGCTGCCGTATTAACGAAATCACAAGATTGGTGGCCGGCCGATTTTGGCAATTATGGACCACTTTTCATTCGTATGGCGTGGCATAGCGCAGGTACCTACCGTTCAGGTGATGGACGTGGTGGTGCAAGAGCAGGCCAACAGCGTTTTTCTCCATTGAACTCGTGGCCAGATAACACAAACTTAGATAAGGCGCGTCGTTTGTTATGGCCGATCAAGCAAAAGTATGGCGATAAAATTTCTTGGGCTGACTTAATGGTCCTAACAGGAAACGTATCACTTGAGCAAATGGGCTTTAAGACCTTTGGTTTTGCGGGTGGACGTACAGACGTTTGGGAACCAGAAGATAACGTGTATTGGGGATCAGAGAAGAAATGGTTAGACGATA